>Ga0157364_1001097_pt1 | contig 21987 bp, 14 predicted proteins | sample AttsexASBM2_FD_111476 | JGI IMG/M metagenome (GOLD analysis project Ga0157364, IMG submission 111476) | Fungus gardens microbial communities from leaf cutter ant in Ribeirão Preto, State of São Paulo, Brazil - Atta sexdens ASBM2 | ecosystem: Host-associated > Fungi > Mycelium > Unclassified ...
AATCACAAATATATTTCTCGAAGTATGTCTGAGAGTCTATAAAAACCTCTCAATGCTCAGTTGCTTTGTCGATGATTCAATGAATGTAATGTATCCTAATCGTATGTTCTAAATACATAGATAATAAATTATAAAACATCTCCAAATATATATACTTTTGGTTATAATGTGAATTTGTAATTAATCGACAGATTTATAGCCGTATATATTATTTAAATAAGATTTTATTGTACCTATTTGTGCTAATTCTTAATACTTGAAATTAAATTTTTTTGTAAACAAATCTTAAAATATTATTTAATCGAGGAGAAGAGTTATCTTATTTTTTTTTATGTAAACAATGATTATCTGAAGTGTATTTACACTCCAATTAAAAATCATTATTATTAACAATACATATTATTGATTATTTTCCAAATTATAATTAATAATATTTGAGGATATTATAGATACAAACTTACTAAAAAATAAACATGTTAAGAAATTAAGAGTTTTAGAGAGAAAAAAAGAAAATATGTTTCACCTGAGGTATAAAAATACTTTGCTTGACTATTCTCAGATTAAATACAAGCATTTATCTGAACTTAATTGTAATATTTATAATTGTAATTTTATTATATTAATAGATTTGCGAAAAGAGAGAGAGAGAGAGAGAGAGAGAGAGAGTTCTATCTGTATTTTGAAATATTTGTTATAAAAGTATTTTTGTGTTCTTCTACGAGTTAAATATTGTCCTCATAAAATGTGAAAACAAATTTTACATACATAAATCTATAAAGTCAGTTCATATTTTTTATTCTAACACGTCACAGAAACATCGATCGAGTCACAATATACATGCATTGTTATCACATGTGACATCGCTTTAATAAAAAGTATAATAAAAAATTCAATATATGTTATAAACCTATGTCTTTCTTTTCCCCTTCGGAAAATATTTATGTTCCACATCGCTACGTGAAATTAAAAATTTATGGTCATAAATTACCGAACATTTTTTATAAATTCCATTCTTATTCTAAGATTCCCAAAGGGAAATACATCTTTCTTACAGAACGACAAACGATTCCTCTTACGAGCGATTATAGCGTAACGTACAATGTAAGTCCCTGAAGAAACTCCTTCGATCTACAGGACTCGTCCACTCTGCACAACCCTCGAATGAGCTGTCAACCCCTTTTGTACCTACGTGACAATCGCCTCGCTCGTAATCACCGTTCATCCGTTGCTTCATGCGGATGCAAGTAGCGGCCGAGAGTGATTTAGGATCGTGGGCGCGAAATGGGCCGCGAGACGAATGAGCAAACAGCGGCAGCACTATTTACGATCCTGACGGCCGTAAACGGTCCACTGGTCCCTACTGACACGATGGCAAAAGAGAGGACCGCATACGGCGAAACTCTCTAGAACCTTGCAGCCATATCGTAAATCTAATTCGGAAACAGGGTTCGCGTCACTGCAGTGACGTTCTCCGTTTCTCGTAACGAGACTGATCGGAAATATTCCCGCGAGAATATCGTGGAAGTGGGTGGTTCTCCGATCGACCGACGTTTTACGGCAGTATGTAGATTTCATTGCTTCGCCATAAAGAACGGTAAAAGTGCGTTTAACTTCTTATTTTAACGTGATGTATGGAACCGACTGACTTTTTATCGCAATAAATGGATTTCGCCAGAATCTGTTATAACATAAAAATCATGCGATAATAGCACGATTGATTCCTCAAATATTCTGATGTAGTAGTGAGAAATGCACACTAACATCTTCAGAAATAATAAAAATAATTGTTTTCGTATAAATTGTAGACGCTGTGGCATTTTCTCTTAAAACATTCATTAATGTCTTAATAACACAGAGTGGCATAACATTTTCGCGTTTTATATTTAAAATAGACGCATCACTTGAGAGAATGAAGTTTCTTGCGCAATTCCCGTATTTCGCTTTTACGAAATGCCTTTCCTGCGCGAGGTAAATAAAATTCCATCACTGATATTACAACACAATTTCCTGAAAGTCTTGGAAAAAAATATTTATTTTAACCGTTTTATTTTAGTCGCAAATCTCAATAATGATAAATTGGTATATGTATATTATACATAGTTGTTTTCCGATAAAATGCAAATTTGTTATAATAATGAAGATGGTAGCAATGAATGTTATCTTCTTCGTTTAAAACTAATATCAATACCAAAAAAATATTACGAAGATGTTTTTATCGATAACATATAAAAGTGAATTTGTAGAAAAGTTTTATCAAATATTTATCTTCTCAGACATAAGAGGGTAAATTTAAATTTCTGGCATGAATAATTCTTTCTTCAGTAATAGAAGTCTTCGAGAAATACAACAAATTTTTTATTGTTCCGAATTATATAAAAATCTGAAAAAATTCAAATATATTTTTCTAAGTTCCAACAATGAGTTTTTATATCATCGAATTACATTTTATTTATTTTTTAGAAATTTAAATTTATCTACTAAAATTTATTTAAAATATGGTGTCTTTATAGAATCCCGTTGCCGGCGGAAAGTTAACAATAGTTTCAATTAAAAACAAATAATATACTAATTTTGTAAAGATTTATTAAGAAAATTTATTAATATCGGAAGATTAACCAAAAAATTATTTAATATATTATTTTTAATAGCTCAGCACTATTTAAAAAAGAAAAAGGTTGCCACAGAAAATGAATTTTAAAATTCCCTGACTTTTCAAGTTTTCCAGATAAAATGGAAAATTTCCATGACCAATATAAAACATATACAAATTTTAACATAATAAAAAATGTAAAAAATTTTAACATTTAAAACCAACGATTGTAAGAAAGCTTCTATTATTTAAAATAGCGATTAAATAAAATACAAATTTTAATTGTTTTTTTAAAGTGTATTTTGAACGTATTTGATTATAAATATCAGACATAATGTTTAAAAAATTATAAAAATTATTTGAAATAACAATTTAAGAGAACAATTTAATAATTTAAGAGAATTGTTGTGAGCAAAGTTCGAAATTCCAATCTCTTTTATATTTTCCCTGACTTTTCCCGATTTTCCATGATCAATTTCAATTTCCCTGATTTTTTCTAGTTTTGCAGATATGTAGCACCCTGAAGAATGACAATTTCGCAGTAATTTCAAATGAAGATAAATCTTGATAAATCTCACATATAACATCGCGTATACACAAGGAAAATACTCATGAGAAATGATGATTTCGATTTCGCGGAGGTTCGTATTTTCCACATGCGCAAGCCGTTTCGTTTCCTTTCGTTAATTCGAGCTCCCGAGCTAATTACACGCAGATCTCTTGGATATTACGTACCGCAGGCCGCCTCCGCCGCCAACATCGTCGACGAGAACGGCGCCGAAAGTCGGCGCGCCACTGTTTCGTTAAATTAACGTTTATTAGCTGCCTCTTAGTCGTGCGTAAATTCCACAGTTATCGCTTCCCGCCACTCTAATTCCGCCACGCGAGCGCAAAGACGGACGAAAACTATTCGGGAATTTCGAGAGCTTCAGGCGTTAAGCCGTTACTTCGCAGCAGCAATGTGCGCTTTGTCGTCGTCATCGTTGCGGCTTGGTTCAAGCAACAGTAGTGGTTTCTTTTTGAACCTTTAGATACGTGAATATCCTGTATATTCAGGAATATCGTTCCTTAAATCAGACAAAATTTCCACTTCCCTTCTCCGAGTTGTGTAAAAAGAGAAAAACGCTGAGAGCATGTTTATTGCGATACGATGTAATTATTTTTCGCTCCGCCGAGAAAACGCGAATTTAACCCTTCGTACATTCAAAAATTCAAGAAGTATTTTAGAAAGCAACATTCCGAATAATCCTTCTTCATTACCAGTTGTTAAATAGCAACATTAAAACTTTTTATTGTTAAAGAGAAAAAATAATAAGACTAAAATAGATTAAGAATCAAAATAACAAAAGTAAGAAGCTACGATATGTAATAAATATTTACTGCTAAATTTTAACGGTAATATTTTTATTATTTTTTTTTACCTCATTGTTACCAGTATATTTTCATAATTAAACAAATAAAAGATATACTATAATTTTCCTTGTGTTTTTCACGTATCTCTTAAGACAAGAATAAAATAAAATGAACATTAATATTAAATCTCTTTTTCATAATCTAAAAATTAATCTAAAAATCATTAACAATTAATTTAATTTTTTTTTCCTATAAAAATTTAATACAAAACTAAATTATTTTATTATTATTTGATGAGGATTACTTCTTCCTGACTTTTCCCTAAAAAAATATAACAGGATTCTCCATCAGATGCCTTATTCGACCACATGGTCAATATTATATGTAGCACGTGGCTGTTGAAAGTCCCATGGTGCTTCCTTGCACCAATGATTTTTCCCATATGTGCCACAGTCCCAAAGAATAACTTACGAACAATTAACACTTCCTGGAGCGACGTTGGCTTTCAGCAATATTCTAAATTACAATCCTGACGATCGGTTGAAAAATGATAATGATATCCTATAAGGAAAATATTTTCTTTCGAACGAATACAGCACCTAGAATCGCGTGCATAGACTGAGAACAAACATCAAGAATTATTATTTGCAAATTAACGGATTTTTGTATCGCAAATTAATTTGTCAAAACACTTTTTTGAAATATTAGAGCGCTGTGCATAAAGAATTTAATTACTTAATGACTACATACTATCAGTCAGTTCCGTAAAATATTCGCGGTCCTCATGCTTTGTATAAATTTCAATTAGCAGATTAAACTTTGCGCAGTACCAATATTGCATGTTTTTAATATTCGAGATCGATTATTTCATGCTTGATGCATCATGATAAAAATAAAAAAGCACAAAGCACACGCCACGCATACGCAATTTTCATTATATTCCAAATAGATACATACATGATACGCGATACAGCAAAAATGTGAAAAAACTAACAAATTTAAAAAGGCAAATTATTAAGGTTAAACGGTAAACCCATTGAGTTGTGTACGGAAAAGAATGGGGAAACTACAAATATTTAAGGAAAAAGTAAAATAAAGTCGATGATTACTTATCAATTATAGAAATTTTTATTCAAAAGATATTACAATTTAGACTACAACAAACATTAATATATTATCAATATAAAATAATTTTAAACAAAAACAAAACTCAATTCGGTATTGCTTTATGTAACGGCGATTACTTCTGAGCATAATCGATTAATAATTAATTATTCAAATAATTAATTCAATTAATTAAAAGTTATTTTTTTAGTCTTGAATGTCGACAAAGGTTATTAACAAGATTATTTACACCTCGATTGCATTATAGTGGAAAAATGTAATCGATTTGTAAGTCGCGTCTATTTAATATTCCAAACAACACAAGTCTGAAAACGAAATACAATGGCTTAAAAATACTTCTAAAAAAACATTTTTTTAAAAGATGTCTTATGTCTCGATTTTGAACTTTTTGTTGTATGGAATAATAGACTTTTTAAAATAAATAATCGATTATATCTATCCCTTTCCGAACGGGAATGGTTTCGTTTTTGTTTAAAATTATATAATTTATATTATTATTGATAATATACAAATATTAATTATTGTAGTTTAAAATCAAATAAGCATCTTTTGAATAAAGATTTTTATAATAAATAATAATCGTCGGCTTTATTTAACCTTTCCCTTAACTGTGTTTGCAATTCACCATTCTCTGCTACTATTCCCGTTAATGCATCCTCTAAAGCGATCTATGCTTCGGCCTTTCGGGAAGCTGCGTGGCAACGTCTATATAGCGTCTTTATCGGTGCAACGTGGTTTAATGGAATTGATGTGCATGCAATTGTAGCGAAATGGGCGAACAATTCATCGCCTTTATTAATACACTGCGAGAAAACGTATATTCGCGTTTATGGGAGAGCGCAATGGCGCAATTCTGACGGGCTTTCATCGGGAGTCCATCGGGACAATTATGCGTGGCATGACGAGGCTAATTTCGCGGACAGAATTGCGAGTCTCGTGTTGCAATGAACGCGTGTGCGAGGTAATTCTCGGCCGCCAGGCGATAACGAACGGATTGATATAGAGATAACGCGGTGCTCTTCATTTACAGTTTTCATCCGATACCGCTTTGCGCTCGAAAGGGACTACTCGCAATTTGCACCAAGGATCTATTCAAAAAGATACGGACGTAATTACATCTTTATGTCGTGCAGCATACGAACTGCATCCGATTGGTATTGGAAATTTTGATAGTACGTTTCAACATTTTTCAGCTGCTACACGTTTGTGAAAAATGTGATAACACGGAAAGAAAAATTTTGCTCAAGTATCTAAAAATTTAGATAGATAAGGATCTAAAAATAATTGTATTACGCTCAAGTTGATTATTAGAATATCAAAATATTTTACAACGTTGCGTATTGCTTGTCATGCTTTCTCTCAATTCCTTGCATAATTATTTTAATAAGTCAATAAAATTATTTTCACACTTAACTAAATTTTTAAATATCGTTTTCTCCAATTTTAATTAGTTCCCTCCAAAATCCTTAATACTAAAACATTTTTGTTATAAATAATTTTTCACAATGTAATAAAAAAAAATGTCCGGACCTCTGAATCCGCGAATACCAATTAGGATTAAGTATAAAAATAAATTTTACATAATGAAAGTAATTTAAAAATCATCAATATATATAACATATTTAATTAATAAAAAATACGTTATTTAATTTCGTCAATTAATTTTTCTCAAATTAAAGAGAAAAGTATTTAGCGTGGAATTAATCTATGCATTTATCCAGATATTTAGAATCAGAAAGTAGAAAAGACAAAAAAACCTAATCAACTATTACAGGATTATCGATATTTACATTTAAATTTAAGCTACGCTCTCGCATTCAATAATTACTACAAAATGCGCAAACGTTTATACCGTGTAGAATTCGTAATCGAGCGTTATGATCTACATACTGCAGAGGGAATGCGGAAGTGCAGTTGCTCGTACATATGCGTGCATGTAAGTAGGACGCGCTTAACCGCTAATGTACGTTAGTGGAGTCATCAGAGCTGCATTTAACTTCGCGATGCGCTCTCGCGCTTGAATTTGTCCTCGAGATCCCGGGTAACTTCCTGCGGGATGATCGTTGCTTTTATGACAACCACATGTTACCGAGGAAGTCGTTCCCTCGCACGTAAGGAGAACAGCGAACGTACCGACGCGCCTGAGACGCTTCCTGCCTCCTGGAGGAGGGATGGGGTCTCATCTGAGACTTCAGCCACCTGTCCCGAGGTCCCCGAGGAGCGGTAGCTAAGGTACAGCGCGGTAGCTAGATTCTGAAACTCGAGAAAATCTCCTCGTCACTTCCCCGCCCGCGCTTGATGCTGTAGAGCGGCAGCAGGAATTCTGTTACAATTCTGTTACGCGCCACGTGGCACGGGCATGTTGCCCAGACCGATTTCCACCGTCGTCGTTCGCGAACAAGAAACGTGCGTCGTAGAAGAGAAAATTCAAGAATCTCGGAACCAGCCGGAAAGTATTGCGGAATCGATAACAGCACTGATCTCTTCGGCTGTTTCAATTTCGTACGATCCTCGGATACGATCGATTTCGAAACAGTGTTATCGTCCCAAAATCGATTTGCATCTTCTGCAAGTTGATCTTTCGAGAAAAATAGGATCCGCCAAGAATCTCCCGGCGCTGTTGGCACATAAGCGACACGATCGATCTTATCGACTCTTCCGTTCTTCGCGGTCACTTTCGAACAAACGCTCGACGGCTCGACATAATTCATGAAAATCGCCCGGATCGTTCTCTGTTCCAGGAGATCATCAATGTGCCCCGACGGCGATTGTGTTCGCGATATTACACACAAATAGTGTCCGATAAATCATCCAAGAGGGAACCGAGTGGGCCGCGCTCGCGTCTATTGTGGTAATTCCGTAGCTTTGTCCGAATTCTTCTAGTCGGCATCTGCAGGATACGCGGCTCCTCCCGACGATATACACGCGACACGCGCGCCGGAGGGCGTCGCTCTGCGTTCTTCCCTTACGCCTCGTCCTTTCATCTCTCCATTTTTCCAAGGTTTCTCCCCTTCTCGCCACAGATCCCCGCTAGCTTCACTGAGTCTCTCTTGCGGACGCGAATTATTGCTAAGTAACGACACGACGCGGCGCACCGACGACAGAGAATCCCGGACCTTTTTATTAGACCTTCGGATTATAATGTCTCTGTCATCCCTCGGGATAATTTATCGAGACAGGGGGGCGAGGCCATGCCGCGTGAATTTATCGACGGGTGTTCTTGCGTTCCGTATGGTGCGGTGTGCCGCGAAGTATCAGCGGAACACGTGTTAAATCGATTATTGGTAGGTAACCATAAAAGAGGGTGCGATCAAAAAGCTTGCATGATGCTGCGATCTTTAGTCACTCAGAAAATGTAAAAATTATTATACATGCTGCTTCACGAATCTTTTCAATATATTTTTATCATTTAAAAATTGCATCTGATAAGGAAAGCACCGGAAGTGGAAGCTTCTGAAGATAATTTTATTGGATTATAAAAATAATTATACAAGAACTATTCAAACTAACTGGTTGTTAGAATGTCAAAATTTTTTGTATATTGCTCATTATGATTGAGATTCCTACGCAATGATTTTGACGATCTAATAACATGATTTTCAAATCTATATCTATAAATTTTTAGATATTTTAGCAAAATCATTCTTTCAATGTAATACTGAACTTTTTTCCTCTTTTTGTTGAACTCTATTATCCTAGCCACGTAAGTGATTAATTGATCCGATGACGAAATTTTAATATTTAATGTTTATTTTTTAAAAACGTAAAAAAATATCTGAAGCTATTTTAGATTCCTAATATGAGTACAAAAGATTATCTTTTGCAATAAACAACATTTCAAAGTGCGTTTCTACTTCTAGTCCTCCCTTGTGAGATGTGCTTCTAAGATTTTGAAGTTTATGTATTATCAATTTGTTATAAGAATTGTATCATGCTGTGTGCTAGAAACAGCACATCACAGAAGAGATAAGTTAAAAAGGAAACGAAATACTTTGTTTCTAGAAAGACGAAATCGTAAGCAATTGTCATTCTATTATAAATATAGCAATTACTATGCGAATAAGCAATAATCCGATTTAACGTAGTTTTCAACTTCTCTAGCCGCGAGATCCGGCAGATAAGATAACAAAGGAGGTAATTGACTCGGGGTTGTGCGTTGCTAATGAGCCTAAAATCGATTGCTCCTTTTACTGGGCATGATCGTTGCGTCGCCTCGAGCGTCTCGTGTCAAGTTAACGACATGGTAAAGACGATTAACGTAGAATCCATTAGACGCGCGATTTGCTTTGTGAAGGATTTAAACGGAATTGCTTTCGATCGCTAAACTCGTTGTCTCGACAAACTTCCAACTTCTAATCGAGTTTTTACTCAACGAAGTGCTCTATTGCGACGTAAACGGCATTTCATGAAAACGAATGCTTATTTCTCGATAACATAACTTTATAACACACAAATATTATGTTAAATCGAAACGAATCTGAATTAATCGAAATTATCAACATTTATAACTCCATCGTGATGTTCATCAACTAAAAATTCTAAAAATGCATTTGTTTTTTTAAATTTTCTATTCCTCCTTTTTTCCAAGAAATATAATTAATAATTCTTTATTTATGTTAAATAAAAACGTATATATAAATCCATAAAACGTTAATTAAAGTATTTAAAGCTTTCATGATTGATAAATCGCCCGCTTTTCAGGAAAATCACTCGAAGAATAGAATATTTCGGTGGTAGCAAAGCTTGCTCTTCTTCAAGATGTTTATTTATCCACGCCCGAATTGACCATCGACAGCTCGGCGCAACGCTACAAATCGATCCTCCACATGCTTTTACTCCACCTCCAAATCTCGCGAAAACAAAACGGGCTGCATTCTTCTTCGTCTTGCATCGGCGCGATTGAATAGAATTTACGAGAGTACGATCACTTCGCTGTACATCGCGCAAACAGCGGTGCTTGAGATCGCGAGAGAGCTCCCGCGGCGGTACATTAGAAAGATTGCTCTATATTTATTATTGATCCGCTATATCTCAGAGAAACATAGCGAATAGGAGCGATAAAATCGAACAGCGTTCTTCTATTCAGGACGATGTGTGCAATAGGTGAACAAATCTCGAAGTAATAATCAATACCAGTGATTTGAGCAAAACTATCGTACATAATTTAAAATAACTATTATTTAAAAAGAAATACATATTTCTTTTTAAATGGTTATTTAACAGAAAGCGATGTTTTTTTTATTTTAATCCTTATAAATCAAGAATATTGATATGATTATAATTTAACACATAGAAGGAACGGTTTGTTGAAGTATTCAAAATTTTGGCTTAAAACTAACTTTATTAGACTAAGAAAATAATTATACGAAGTTCTCAAACTGATTGCTAAATCGTCAAAATTTTTTTTAAATTGCTCATTATGTTTGAGTTTTTTACACTAAGAGAGAAAAGTTTAACCGATTTAAAAAAATATTAGTTGATTCAACTAAATGCAGCGGGTATGGGTTGTGGAGGAAATATTTGTTAATTCAAACAAATAATATATTTTAAATTATAAGATTTTGTTTACACGGCTCATGTATATTTAACCTAAATATAAATACTTAATGTCTATTTAATTATATGAATACTTGATAGTCCAATAAAATTATTTTCAGATCTGCATCTATGTTGAAAAAAATACTAAATACTAAAAATACTAAAAATACTAAAAATACTAAATTTTAATAAATATATGTTGAATAGTTTTAAGTAAATATTACTAAATGTAAACATATATTTATCAATATAAAAATAACTTGATTTAATTGTCATTTTTTATTGAGTAAATATTTATTTGCTAAAATGTTTACTTAATACTATTCAAAAGAAATATTAAAACTTAATAAATTTTGTTCGTATTTGTGTATTTGAATTTAGGCATGAAGTTCATAACTCATACTTTAAATATAACCCACATTCATTTTACAAATAATAAGGTAAAAATGATTCTTCGGAACCGTGTTATCAATCGCTTGAAATTAAGATTCTGAAAAATGCGATGATCATTGGCACGCGACGTTCGTATTTACATCATTATATTTCCCCAGCAGGAGATCCCCAGGGAGACGATGGGAGTGAGATTATCCGCGATAATCCTAGGGGCTCGTCGATGGTACGAACAGCTGCGTGCTAAATCCCGAGAGCGTACCTCCCAATATTTCTGGCGAGAGAGAGAGAAAGAGAGAGAGAGAGAGAGAGAGAGAGAGAGAGAGAGAAAGAGAGAGAGAGAGAGAACCGAGCAGACGTTTGTCTCTTGCGCGCGAGCGCGTTCCTAAGAGTCTCTAATGAGGCTGTGGCACGTCAACCTGCTTAGAGACGTAGGTATCTGCAAGAAAGGCGGAGGATCGACGGCCCAAGTGCGGCTGGCATGCGAACTATGTCAACGAAGTCCACAACTGACAGCGATGCAGCCTGCATTGTCTACGTAAACGAAATCCCCCTCCTCTCTTGCACGAACACCGTGAAAGTACGCCAAAATTTACTCGCATCGTTGAAGTACGTCGATAATGCGAAATAATAGAAAAATAAAGTATAAAAAAAACAATTCATTGGAACAAATGAAAATAACGGATAATGTAATGTTACGATTTTCTACAAACTGATGACGTTTTTCATAGGAAAGTTTAGAAGGATGATAATTAACTCGATACTTGTCTCATAAAATTATTGACAATTAGATTAATTTAATCGCAGGTTAATGTGCAAAAAGCTTAGTAAAAGAAGCTTAGAGTTTTCATAGCGATAGTTCATCCGCAGCTTCGATCAAATTCGCTTTAATTATACGTTGCGTTTATTCTCCACGTTATATTCTCAGATTATTATTATTATATTTGCGTATGAGGGATTCTCTCAACAGCTTACGACTCGTGTATAATAATCCGTTACAGTCCAGCTACTTTACTGCGGTATTACGCAGAGAAATTAAACGCAGGCGGTATGTTTCACGCACACCTGCGTTCCAGAGTATTAACCCCCTCGCACCACTGCCTATTTCTGTCCCGTATAAACTAACGTTCTGTGCATCCCCGTAGCGATTTTCAACGCCAAAGTATAAGCAAGATAAATGCCATAACGACGTGTATTAAACAATACTTAAGTAGAATGACTGTTACAGCTTCCCACCAAAGCATAAATCTTGGTTTAAAGAACATAAATCAAAGTATCCTCCTTTTCAGAGAAAATAAATAATTGTGACAAATCTGATAGTACGTTAATCAAACTTGATGATATCAGTACTGAATCGAATAATTTTAACTGTGAAAAAAAAGATGTGATAAATATTTGTTTAAATCATTAAACTCGACCTATTTAAATATCATTCAGGATTAAAATTCAGGATTAAAAAGGTCATCATTATTAAACTACAATTTAAGAATATAACAAATCTTTTGCCAGGTACACCTGGGCACATCCAAGATCTATGAGAGATCAAACGAATTAGTTCTGGATTGGTTGAACAAACTTTCGAACGTTCTCACCCCCAACTTCTTCAGCGTTCCCATTATATTCTACAAAAATGACAGCAGTTTATAATTCCTTGTAGGAGCTGCCACGGTAAATTGCGACTACAAGGAGACGAAAGTTGCCAGCAACTTAACCGACAAACCTGACTCGCCGGTTCGATGGAGGTTAACGACGCGCCATGCATTTTCCTGGCGCATTTACTGCAGAACGTGGCGGAAACGGGGGCGATTCGTTCGGTGGTAAACAGGAGCAGAGGACTAACGGAAAGAGAGCCGCAAAGTTTGGGTCGATCGACGTTGGTTGCAACGAGGTCAGATATTAAAACGATTTCCATCCATCCTTGGGATCATCGCCCTTTTCGACATACATATATATATGAAATCGACGAAGAAACGTGGTCTACGGAGATTATGAAATTCTGACGGCAATGATGCATCTGAATCGCAACCGTGACTTTTGTTTTTCAGGGAAGATCTCTCTTTCTTTCTCTACTTCTTCCTTCATGTCTTTAGCTGTTCTTCCTTTCCTCAATTTCACAACATCCAATTTCTTGAGGAAGTTTACGGCATATAGCGTGAGAAAATTGCCCGTTATATATTAAAGACGTCCTCAGAATGGTAAACAGAACGACTTTCTGCGAAGGAGGCGGACGAAAGATTATGCGACAATCTTCTAGCCGGAAAAGGATTATCAGACGTGTCTCTCTTACCCGTGGTACCTTATTGCTCGTGCCTCCTTTGAAAATGCGTCGGCGTTATTCGGAATAAGCTTCTCCCCTTGCAGAGACTGCCTAATTTCCCAGATCCCTTTTTGCGTCCTGCCACGTATTTTCTCCCTGCTGCGTCTATTTGAATCGGCAAACTTTCCAGCGAGGAGATATAGAATTGCGTATGAAAGGATTTGGTCGTTATTAATGTTTCAACGATATTATCGAGAAGAAGAAAGAATTGAAGCATTGGGACTGATATGTAGGTTGCATTCAGTCCTTTCATCTATACACTTTAATTTATTCCATAATGTTTCTTTAATGAAAATTTAATCAAACGTAAAATTTCGTTTGAAACTCGATGTGGTATTCCGAAAAGCCGATAGGGCAACAGCTTTATAATGCTACAATCGCTTTTGGTCTTTGATACTTCAAATAATACATGTTCCTGAGACATGTAACAAATAAATAATTGCATACATTTCTCGAGAAGAGCATGCTTCCGACTAACAATAAGTATCGATTATTTCTGATGAATAATTTCCGTGACTACAATTAGTAATATCCATAACAAACAAACGTTATCACGAAAACCCCACTAGAACGTCAGATTTTATTCTCAAACACGATGTTTCATGCAGATCAAAGAGCTTTCTGCATATAACTTCATCGCTCTAGATTCCCGAGAATACATTCTCAGCATTTCTTTCGCGTGAATAGTCACGTTGCAATAAATTGTGCCGACGAAGAACCCCGTCGAAGGCACAGCGCGTTTTGCACGTAAGACAGAGTTGGTAGGTGTTTGTAGCTTTCAGAGAACCGCTCGCACGGTACTCGAGCACAGTAAATACTGCGCAAAAGACGTTAATGAGTGTTTTCGCGTTTTCCTCTGACTGGCGAACGAAGCTGGCGAAGAGAACGGCGAGTTGTGCAGCTCCCATCATCCTTGAGGCCCTGTGGCGCTTGTTTTTTGGCGATTTCTTCGTCGACGGGAAGCGCTATTAACTTCGTCGCGAAGCACGCGAGCCCATTTTCCATTCGACGTTGATCGATCGCCGGTGAATTTCGCGGAGCTTTGCGGTAGCAAAGCCGAATTTATCGGTGCGAGGCGAGAAACGAACTCGATGAATGACTCGTAAGGAGTTCCTTGTACGTATATTCGTTTCATCATGCGCGCTTGATAAGGCGATCGACGATGTAAATCGTTATATCAAATACATCACGAATCGACGTTGTTAATACTATGCGTGCATGTTAAGAACTGAGAATTTGATCGAAAGAAAAAAGTATTAAAAAATGTTTAATTAAGGATATTTTGGCTATACAATAACAGCTAAAAGTATCAGTCAAAAATCAGTCGAAGTAAACTAATCACTTAAAAAAATTTTGACAAATATTAGCCCATCAATGTGCTCTAAAATCAAACTAAAAACAAAACAATGAATAATTTGATTATTATAATGATTTTATACAGCAAAATGATATATTTTTCTGCAATTTTAAGTCAATAACTTTTAAACAAATAAATGAATCCAAATAAACATTTGCATGAATATTTATTATTATTTGATCAGTACACGTTTAAAATTGGATTTAATTTTTAATGTTACTTCCTCATAAAATTTATAAACAAGTACTACAAAACACGATTATTTTACATAAGAATCAAACTAACAAAAAAAAATTAAATAACTTTTTAATCAATAAGAGAATTATGCTTAAAATTTTACAAATATTCAGACGTAATAATACAACAATCTACGAAATTTTTATATTTTTGGTAATGTTTTGAGATATAACATATACATCCTCTAATGGACGAGCGAATCCATTTGAAATCATTCTTTTTTTACTTTATAAACTCATCGTTCGATTTTTATGAAATTAGATTTATAGAATAATTTAATAATATTCTGTTCGAATTGAGGTCAAAAATAAAAAATTCAAAATGGTAAATCTAATATAGCGGACAAAAATTAAAAAAATAATTTGATTATCATAAAACTTGGTTTCAGAAAACTTCTAATTACAAAATAACATCAAGTTCCAGTTTCGCTTTATGAAGCTCATCAGTGCTACGTAACAGTACTGATTTTTAAACTGCTTTCTAAACTCTGATTATGAACCTTGTGATACCAGATCCTCCTTCATTGAAGATTACTATACTTTTTTGAAATTCGACATTTTCAGGCTACATTCAAACTCAACGATACCAAGAATCTCCTAAAACCGAGTTTTACGATAATCAAATTATTTTTTGAAATTGAAATTCTAGAATTTCTAAGGCCAGAAACGATTTGAGCGACAATAGTATGCAACATTCTCTTTATATAACTTCACACTAAAAACGACATACAATTACTAGACTTCCGAATTCATTCGACTCACGGAGATAACTACTTTCGTTGCAAAATGTAGGTAAGCAAGATGAAAATCACATTTAGCGTTGAACGAACGATGTGAATGGGAACCTGATGACACTAATACCTCTCGCTTCGCGTTTTCTATCACTTGGACTCGGAGCGAGCCTTTTAATTCTGTTTCCGTGGTGGTAATCCTCGTTCGCGAGGTACGTCTTTGAGCATCGCGAGCACGTATCTCGGATCAAAATATTAGCTGCATCCAATACAGCAAGGAGACAGAGCCTGAGGCGGACATTCACGTTCATAATATCGAAGTCGCATAGACGTGCTGAGTGTACGTACACGTAGAAAAGCGAGCATTGATGTCAGAATGATGAGGGTTGCGAGAGAGCTCGTGAGAATCCTAAAAGAAGTCGCGAGGACGATGACGGCGGTGCAAAAATCTACAGGGAGGAAGGACAAAATGAAAACGAGCAAACTTAAGAAATTTCGAAGCTAACAGGCACGACATCAAGGAATCATCTCGTCATGGATTCGTTGAAATTCGTCTAACGAAGAGTTCTCACCTGTCTCTTTCCTTCCATGAATTCTACAAGAGTTTTATTTGCATGATTAGATAAGCTGCATGATTGACTAAATGTTCGCGTTGTACACGACTTCATTGATCTATTAAAAAATGAATGATAAAAAATGAAGAAAAGGAATTGTATTTTTATCTTTATTGGTGATGATTGTTGAGTCTGATAGAAATGGAAATTTGTACGATAAAGTCAAATGTGATCTTACTTCTTTATGGTTATTCTAACAAGAAAACATACACTAAAAAAAAAATAGATTGGGTGCTACAGTTTAGCTATAGTTTACTGCACTTCAACATCTATAAGAAAGTTTAACAAATCATAAACGTTGTTCACTTATCACTTTGCTACTTTAATAGAAAACTGCAGAGTATCCGAATATGATGATTGTAGATTTGCTGAATCAGTGAAGTTTTTAGCTGTTTTTTCTGTATATAAAAAAATGTTCACCTCCAATTTTAATAAGCTTTTAATACAATATGTTGTAGTCTAGACCAAAATAAGGGATATTTTTTTGCACTTATGTATATTTTCAAAGGAGGATGAGTCATCCGAAAATCAATTAATTTCTTTTGAAGTGAATATCGTTGAAACTATAAGACATGGAAAAAAGTTTTTTAAATAAAAGTTAAATAATTTGAAGAATACTTTAGAATCGTAATTTATAATTAAATGTAATAACTTACTGAACAAAAAACTTTTTATTTAATTAAAATTTTTAAAATTGTTATTCTTAAATATTCTTGAAATCATTCAACTTTTATTAAAAAATTTTCTCCATTCTTTATAATTTCGACATATTCACTTCAAGAGAAACTAATCAATTTTTTTCAAAAAAATATTTTATCTCCTAAAAATGCGTATGGCATGTATAAAAAAGTACTTTATCTCTTATTTTGCTTGTAAGGACTACAACATATTAAAAGCTCATCAAAACTGAAGGAGAATCCCATATGTTTTTCTTATAAATATTCGTATCTGTACTACACTTCAATAAACCGAGAATTCCAGCAGCCGAATATCTTCATCATTTATTAATAAGTAGGCAAAACTAAATGTTACAAATATCAAAAGAAACAAATCATATTTCATTTCTCTTCCCTCTTCTAAATTAATATAACTGATTCAAATTACTAAACCAATCAATCGCGCGCTACTAGTACCAACAAATCTAATGCATTTATTTAGACAGGATTAATCGAGCAACTATTGATGCATCCGCTAATTATCCTGTCACGAACGAACCTATATCAGTCATATCATCGCGTCGAGCAAAAAGGCACCATTTCGTACGCCAGTCTCGTCGCGTGAATGCACATAATGGCGACGGTGAGTCGTAGTCACGTAGTCGCGATCAGTTCCATCGAGTGCGAGCCGCGGGAGATAAATCCTCTCGCAAAAACGAAACACGCCGGCGCGACGCGACGCGGTGCTGGGATGTAGCGCACAGCAGCCTTCGTCCGGGATGGAATCGCGACAGGGGTGGCACACGAATCGGACGGGATATAATATGAATATAATAATTTATGGTGTATCGGGACATCAGCGCAAGATGTTACCAGCCAGGCAAGCGACCCTTTCGCCGCTTCCCGACGACTATCCCACCCTTACCGATCATATTACGACGGAAAAGCTCTATCTTCTCTTCTCATCCTCTCTCTTGCCACCCGTAAGCTTTCTCGTCTACATTATCTACGCACTCCATATGTAATGTCGGTGAAACAGCTCGCGCTGACGCTTTCGAAACTAATGCGTCTTGTCTTTCTCCGTTAGTCATTGGTTGGCTGATTGTACGAAGGGATGGATACCTGAGGGAGATATGGCGGAATCGAATAGTGAGACAAAGAGACTGAATCGAGTATTAGAAGGGAAATATTTTCGATTGTTATGACAGCTTTCATATATATATATATATATATACGAATTCGCCGCCCCTCGTTCGCCCCGTGCATTTAAATGATCCCTCTATAATGTTTCTTCATGAATAAACAGGGGTCTTCAATTTAGTATACCTGTTATGTTCGCTATGCAAGGATAACGTCAAAGTTGTTATCGCGTCCTGCAAACGGCGACACCGAACTTCCCAAAAGCGTTTTGGGACGTTTCCCCGCGTGACCGTCGTCAACGCGTCCAGTTGATCGATAATATTCATCGAAGTGTATACACCCTATGTATCTGTGTACTTCGGACGCGGTTCAACAGCTCGTCGGAAAGGACTGATCAATGCCAGAGACATGGTAAGGCGAGATAGAAACGTGAAATATTATTTTAACTGGGATGAGGATAAGCAAGGAAGTATCGATGGAATGAACAAAAAAAAGAAATTCTTTTAGAGCTTTGGATCGAGATAACGTTACTTGTCTTATTGTGAAACAACCTATACAGGGCGTCTCGAAATTCGCGAAATATTGCAGCAAGAAATATTCAAAAAATTAAAAAAGTTGTGTATACATTTTTATTTCAAACAATAATTTTTTAGATATAAAGATTTAAATAAAGGCAATTACAAATTATTTCATGGCCACCTGTCCATGAATCACGTGAGTGGTATAGGATTTCAGCATTTAAACGTAGTCCGTAATTATTCATATTATAATCCTTATTATTTCACAAACTATTACTTAAAAATATATAAATAACTTTCTTACTGGATACTTTGATTTCGGAACGGAAATTCGAATTTCACGAATCTCGGAACATTCTATATAATACTATAAATTTTGATATTATAAAAATTTATTATAAGTGCAAAGTTTTATTTTTAGAAAATATTTAATATTATAAGATAATATTATATACACATTGCAACGTTATAGCTGTATTTTAAACAAAATCCTAGTTTATGTTACATGTGGCATAGTCATAATACTTTGCGTGCATCCTGAGAAAATTCTTTTGCAAATGGCTGAACAGGAAGGTACGAAAACTCTCGCAGGTTTGGGGTTTTTATCCCTGGCGGTGGTCAGCGGCGTAAAAATTTCATCAGTGGACGACTTTTTTCGCGGAAGAAAAAACCGGCGCCGGGCCGACACGCGTACACGTGTGTAACGCGCGCCCGGAATTAATTACGCGGCGTCGCAGGGGCTAATTTGCATATTACGAAATTAAAAAGTTTCGCAACTTTAATTCAGACCGACGCAATGAATTCTAATTTCCGCAGAGTTAAGCGGTCATTTTACAAACCGGCCGGCGTCCACCCGGTATTCTTGGTTGCATTTAAGAACCTCTGAGATTCGCATGAGCAATATGAATCTTACAAGTAAAAATAAATTATAAAAAAAAACCTTTCTATATTTGAAATTCTTATATTAAATATTCTCGATGAATATCTAGTACCTAAATTAAATTTTAAACAGTAATATTTTTTATATTTTTATACAAATTTCGTTATGACACCTCAAAAACTTGATCCATTGAATAACAGAGAACAGTTTTGCACAGATTTTATTTCGTTTTCACTTTTACATTTTTAGAGGAGAAACATGTAGTAAAAAAATTAAAAAATTATGCGTTACCACTGTTATACATAAAAAGAATAATGGTAATTTAATCCTTTGAGTTAAATAATATTTTGTTATTTTTAATCCTCATATGTGTCAAAATATAAAGCAATCCATTTCTGTGATTAATTTCAAGATAAACAACGTCTCTATTAATGTATGCACTTAGTAAATAATAAATAAATAATAAAGTTGAGTCAAATTTAATACATTTTCTTGAGCTAAATTGTTTTAATTAAATTAATGACGTATTGAAGCAGTGGCGCCTACAGAAATGATTAAAGATTAAAATTATGAATTCAACAGTACAAAAGGATTAAAGCGTAAACCGTACACTGCAGATCAATGCAGTTACCAGTTGCTCGAAATCAATTATTAAATTCTGAGAATCTGAGAAAAAATCATTTTATTTCGTGTGTTAATTAGAAATATCTGCCTCTCGAAGCACTTTTGTTTCTTTCTAATACGGTAGAAACGTTTCACGCAAGCAGTTTTTCGTCGAATAAACCGCGTCAATGCTTAATGCAAGGGAAAACACGCGTACGAAAGAACGCCGAGACCGATCCAGCTGCAAATTGGTTCTGAATCGGTAATCACAATAGCACCTTTCCAACTTTAACGGAATTACTGCAACGCTCGCACGTCGTGTAACTTCATTCGTTCTTTCCATCGCTCTGTCTCTCTTCGTTCCCGTATCCACGGCGCTTCGCAACACTCTCGTTCTTTTTTTCAGACACATCGGTTTGGATTTCTGTTCCGCATTAATAGGCAATGCAGCTCCCAACCTGTCTCTTTCCCCGCCCTGGCAGAGATTTAATGCCGTTCGCGCGCGGATAGAAGTATATGGCATGCGCTCGTATAATGCATCAACTTAATCTCCGAATAACGCGGCCAAATTTTTTATCGCTCGCTCGCTCGACCTACAATATACAGTAGAACATACGCGGATGATCGTAAAGCACTTTTCTCGCACGCGCACGCTCGCACAATGTTTTTAGGATTACCAACTGCAAGTACCGTACGCATGAGTTGCAGGCTGTTTTGAAGTGCCAAGTGAGGAAAATTTTTAGTACTATAATCATTCTGCAGCTTGAGAATTGGAAAAAAGCGCCTGTACAAAGAACCCTCCTTCGTACCTCTGTTTATTATACCGCAAAATGATTTCGACTATTATGTACGATCTTAATTCGAAATAAATATCCATTTTATTACACTCTGCGTTTTTTCATTATTCATCCACTTCCGCCTCCATCCTCGCCCTACATAGATTGAATGTTCTTACGTTATATCGCAATCCTTTCTTTCCTGCGGCAGTACACCGTTTCTTTTGCAGCCATACTTTAACCCCACTGACTCGCTCTTATTTTCCATATTGCCAGGCACGACGCATTTTTCGCCGCAGAAAGGCGACGGCGGTTGGTTGGTTGCTTTATTTCGCCTCTCTTACATTTTTCCAAGCGACATTATTGCGACTGGTAATGCACGTGTTCTGGAAAGAAGCGGGGAAGGATTGCACATAGACCGGAAACACGAATTTCTACCTTCGGGTACCGTCCGCGTCGAGTGCCAAAGTAACGATTTACATTCAATCCCGGCAAGTTAAGCGACCGATTTCCGCGACCGATTCCCATTTGCGTGCCGTCGCAATTTTCTCGCGCGCATTTGCACGACGTTTCGCGGACGTGTTACCTTAAATACATAACGACTGATGTAAAATGTAATGCAGGGAGAAGCGCGACGAGATTTTCTGGAAGATGAATCTACACTGCCGAATTCGTTTCCTCAGTTTACTTATCAGGATTGTCATAAATCCTTTATCCTAAAATTTCATTTTCCCTGATTTCCAGCCAAAATTTTATGATTTTTTTCCTAACTCACTTTCAATATTAAACAATTTTTTGTTCCGATTGTTGTATGTTCTGTTAAATAAATAAGTGTTGTTGACAGAGCAATTTAATATAACAATATATATTACTATTAATGTTACTGATACTGCTTGAATTTTTAATTGTTCAATTGATAGCAGTGTAGGTATGATACACGTAGATATATTAATTTCTTTAAAGCAAAAAATTTTTATTTTTAAGAAAATTTTGCAAAATTCCTTGACTTTTCTTTGATTTCCATTTTTCTGGCAATTCTTATCAATGATATCTAATCTTAATATATTCGTCAGCATTTATACGAATTAAAAATAGTTTGAAATTGAAGGCTACAAGCCGTCAAAATAAATAGCAAAATAAATAGAAAGATTATAAGTTCACAA
>Ga0157364_1001098_pt1 | contig 21985 bp, 14 predicted proteins | sample AttsexASBM2_FD_111476 | JGI IMG/M metagenome (GOLD analysis project Ga0157364, IMG submission 111476) | Fungus gardens microbial communities from leaf cutter ant in Ribeirão Preto, State of São Paulo, Brazil - Atta sexdens ASBM2 | ecosystem: Host-associated > Fungi > Mycelium > Unclassified ...
CTCTTCTCTTCAAAAGAGTAAAATCTCACTTTAAAGAAATGAAAATTCTACCACTTTTTTCAAGAATAGCAGAAATTTCACTCTTTGGGAATGAAAGATTAAAATATCTAAAGAATTTAAAGAGTACATATAATATACATCTTATATGTGTGTGTGTGTGTGTGTGTGTGTGTGTGTGTGTGTGTATACAGATATATGTAGTTTTCACTTTTAATTGAAATAAACATTGAATATATTTTTTAGATTTAATTTTATATATATATAAAATCTAAAAAATTAAATCTGAAAAAATATTAAATGTTTATTTCAATTAAAAATGAAAACTTGAAACGCTGACAAAAGCGGTATTCTTTCAGCAAATTTATATTTATAATCATTTCTAACATAACATACATTTATGCGCATGTTCTTTATTGCAATTGAAATTGTAGGCGAACCGTAATCCGAGGGAGACGACCTTACGTGACTTCGGGTAAATTTGAAAATAGCCGGGTAGAGAAAAGCTTCGCCGCTGTGAAACGCAACGAAGGAGGAATGATTCTTGGCAATTTTAGCGAACGTGAGATGTCTCAGATAAATCTACGTAAGATTCGTCGCGTCTGTTATAGACAGATCACGTTGAACGCTGCTAGTTGGCACGTATTTGACAAAAGAATTTCCTGTGTTGCTCGATTTACAAACATGTCAATTTATCTATTTAACCCTTTTACTACCAAAGATTATTTTATTATTATCATACATACATTAAATTTTCTATTTTAAGTTCAATAAAAATAAATAATTCACAATTTAATAAATAATAAGGATACGATAAAAAAAGGAGAAGATATGATGAAAAAACACTAATAATAATTTCGATATTATTTGATAGTAGGAGGATTTGATATACATATTGCTGAGAAAATGGATATTTGGATTCGTAAGGTAGCACATATCGCAACCATAAGTCACGGAAGGAAGTTTCTTTAGACACTTAGGCGGCGTTTGGCTTCTTATCTGTACGCCATGACGTTCAACATTCAAACGCCCACGCACGGAAGTTGACTTCCTCATTTAACCGCGGGACGGAACTTAGTTCCTTGATTTTAATTTCACATAGACCGTCGTATCTTTAATGGCCTTAATTTAGAGAAAAATATATGCGCATATAACAACGATTTAAAATGCTGATAACATGACTCGCAACTCGAACGTTTTCTTTTTCGCAAACGTCTCGAAAGTCTCGTCCGTATTTCGTGTAATGAGATCTGATTAATTTGACTACACTTGTAACTTTCCGCGAAGCTATAGTTCTACTCTTCAGAATAATTCTCGGAATTCCATTTAAAGTCTATCATTGATATTCTCCGTCTATGGAATCCGTGTAAATTTACCTTACACTCGAAAGATCGGAGCACACACGCGTATCGAGTAGGTGTAACGTATGGCTTGCCGGTTTAATGCCGCAGCGAGTATGTAACTAGGCCGTGTCGCGGTTCGGGTGTGGCCGTTGCGCATTGTTTCTGAAATTACGATATCGTCGTTATTAATATTTATATATTGCGCGCGAGGAATCGTCGTTGGCTGCTGCTGGCTCAGCGACGACTTTCTAAAGCGACCGAATACCATCGCTTGAAGGAGACAATTCTTAGCGACGTCTCGTCAATTTGTCATAACAGCAGTTATTGTCGTGCCAAAACGATTCGAGGAAAAGTAAATCGGTTTAAAATTTGATATTAATTACTTTGATAAAAATGATTGTCACTTTTCTTTGCATGAAAGCTTCCGTATAAAAACGGAATGATTTTATAGATAAGGAGAAAGATGATAATTTTGGCATTCTTGCATAAAATAATTGACAGTAAAACACTATACGCGAAAAGATTTTGCTCAAGTATCTAAAAATAAAAAAAAATATTCTTCGTTAAAAATAATTATTATTCAAGAAGAAAATAAATTAAACACAATACTTTTCTTTGCATTAAAATGATATTTTTTTATATGTGAAAATTTAATTACATACAGATCTGACAATAATTTTAGTAAACTGTTAAAGTAATTATGTAGGAAATTCAAGCATGATGAATAATGCCGCAAAAAATTTCAACATCCGATATTAGCAACCAGTTTGAGTGTCTTACATAATTATAGATCCAACAAAATTATTTTCAGATCTGTGTTTACCTAAATTTTTAGCAAAATCGTTTATGTATGAATTATGTATGGTATGATTTACTAATATAAATAGATGTCAGGTAAAAATTGTAAGAATGGGGTTCAAGGCTGGTACCGTGTCTATGGAGAACAAATGCTGATCATAGCGTTTCAACGATGTGAGCGGCTGTGACCGCTCAATATTCAGACACCCAACGAAATCAGACGGCTGGCGGTTGATCGACATTTTGGGGGCGCTCGTTTGTCACAGAAAAGCCGGAATCCATTTGTCCCTGTGCGATCTACGCCCGGCTGTGTTAGGCCTCGGCAGCCAGCCGGTCTTACCTGCCCACGGCAGGCAGGTCGGTTGACGCACGCTCGCTTCTCTCCTTTTTTAATTATTCCATTCTTTTTACGGACATTAAGATAAGCGGCAGCACTGGTCGCCGAGCTATCGGTCAAAGTCACGCGGAGTTCGCCCCGCGATACGTTCAAACACGGAGAGGATTGTTCTTCCCTCGTTTTTTAACTCTCGATCCATCTGCCTGCCGTGTCATACCGTCACGCGTCGACGAATTTTCGGTTCTCTTCTCATGTATTCCTTCGCTTCCATCGTTTCTTTTTTTTGTTCCTGGACGTGGGTCCAATCGTAGAGTTGAGTGGGTGATATCAGGCAGTCGAGAAGGGCTCGGATTATTTTTTTAATCTTCCGCGAACGCAGAACGTTTCGTTGAGATTCCATCGTGGTGTTGTGGGTGGACGGAACGATATTCCGATGCGCGGATTTCTTCGGGCCTTGCGTTATGGTAATGGATAGCTATCATAAAAATTCAGACACCGCTCGACAGACTCTTCGTAATTATTGGATTTGAATTCTTCATATCACTCGCGATCGACTCATTGACATTTTCGTCGAGTTTCACTCGTTGGAATTCCACGTCTGTGCCCACGTTGCAATGTTTCTTCCACAATGAAAACGTGCACGTAGATAACCGATACTCGTATGTAATCGCTCGCCTCGTAGGTATACATGAAAGTCCCGGGTAGTTTCTCTGCAGCTTCGATCACCGCGAAACTTCTCAACGCCGAATCACGTAGTTTGTGAATATTTGTTATTTTCGCTCGTAATTGCGATATAATTATATTAATTATGAATTTATCTGTACGATTCTTCTCTCTTAAAGATTGAAGGTGCCTACAAAATATTCAATAACATAACTAAACCTAAAGAATTAATATGCATTATAAAAATATGCGAAATATTCTGATATTGTTCGCGAATAATTATTAACATTATGCAGAATGTTAAGCAACGATTTTACAGGTGTAGATTTTTCTACTCAGAGAAAAAGATGTAGTAAAAAATTATGAAGATAATAATTATATAAATTGAATCAAAACTATTATACAAGTTTTATATGAAGAATTAACCTCCACAAAACAGAAAATCTTATAGTGATGTAGGAACAATGTTTCAGTTATATTTTGAGATAAGGAATGAAATAATGAATTATATAATAATCTTACACAAGAAAAGCTGAAAAATGAATCCCACTCTAAAAATTGTACAGTTAAAATGTACAGTTAAATAAGTACAGTTAAATACAGTTATTTTACAGTTTGCTATTAAAAATCAATTTATTTAACTACACACATTAGTTTATTCAGTTATATATTATATTACTTCCACACATAAAACTTGTATAGTTGTCACTTTTATAGAGTCAGCACTATTACGTCTTTTTTTTGTGTAGCATCAAAGAATACACAGTTAGAAAATTTGTGTTAAATTTAACACATTTTAAATGTATCAAACAGTCCATTCAAATTTTTGTGTTAATTTAATTCAACATGAATATGTCGAAAAGTAATATATATATATATACACACAAATATTAGTGATCTACTAATACAAAAAAAAACATAATACTGACACATTTATAAGCAATCATATTTTTCTATTAAAATTAACATTTATAATACATTTTATTCATTTTGTTAGAATTTATGTTTTAAAACATTATTTTTATGTTATTTTTCTTATTTATTCACTTACTTATAAATCATGCTATTTTAACACTAAAAATGTTGAATATTAATTTAACACAAAAAATTCAAATCTAATCTCATTATGTTAATCTCATTATGTTAAATTAACCCTCGGATATTAAAAATTCAACGCAAAATATTAAGAAGGTCTTAGTAAACCATTTCCGACATAAATACAAAATGTTTTTTTACTGTATATAAATAAAAAAGAAATTTTATTTCTGATGAAAGCGTCGATACATCGATATTATTCCTATATTATACAATACAGCTCATTGACATTTTAATTGAGTTTCGCAGAACGCGCACCGGAACTGCGATCCTTGTCATCGGGGCGCGTGATCGCGACGTGACTTTTCCTCCGCTATAAAAATGCGCGTCCGGTCGGAATTTTACAGCTGCGATTCGTTAATAAACATCGCGGCCGGCCGTGATGACGGTATCGCCGAAAAAGGTCAACTCCATCCCGCGACGTGGGGCAAACAATGGTCAGGCAACGAAAAAGGCGCGAAATCTAGAATGCCGCAGCGGACGGCGCTCGCTCGCGCGCGATTGCGAAGGTATGACACGTTCGACGCACGTCTTTCAAATAAATTATCAACACTCTGGCATTCGCCGCGGAATCGAGCATCGATATATGACCGGTGGCCGGGAAGGCACAACCGGACGAATGAACGGATATGCTGGCTATGGCGAGGATTACAGGGGGGATGTTGAACACTATAAGCATGCAATCGTCTTCGTTCACCCACTTTGCCATGCCCATAGAAAACTCCGATCCCCTTAAAGGGAAATCCTCAATACGTGTCTCTATTCAAGTCTGTCTGACATTCACATCTTTATTAAGCCCGCGATAGTTAACACATCTTGAAATATTCGTATCGTTTTCTGAGACACTCGGCGTATATATCTAACTAATGTAAGTAAAAGAATAAGTCACACCTATTTAATAATGACCAAATTGTGAACATGTAATTAAAAAACAGATATAATTTATTCCTTGATTTATTTATAATTTTTGTGTATTTTATCGAATTGATTTGAAGGACATGTCTCTGCAGTATAGGAGCATATAGCATAATCCATTGATTCTGAAATGTTTAGTATAGATCTATATCGAGCACTACCAAGTTAAATAGGTTATATTATAAATCCTTATGCAAAGGCATGTCTTTAAGAAAATGTTTCATTGAGATACGAGTGAAAAATCTCTTAATGCTGCCCTTAATCTTGCATGATTTTCACTTACGAGAAATAAGAACTCCGAGTCCATCTATTGACGCTACATACTGTGACTTTCAAAATTGTTTCACACATGAAATGTTTTAGAGATAACTCAATTGATGGTTTTTAAATTTATTACATGAGAAAGATTTTAAACAGCTCAACTGAAAGGTTTGCGACATTATTTCATGTGAAATGTTTCACAAATAACTCAACTAAAAGTTTTCAAATTTATTGTGAAAGGTTTCAGAAACAGCTCGATAGAAAGATCTGTAAAATCATTTCATATGAAACATTTTAGAGATAACTCAACTGAAAGTTTTGAAAAATTATCTTTATGTTCTTTTGAAAACATTTCTGTTGCAACGTTCCATATGACACTTTGCAGAATATTCTTTCAGAACTGAAAAGTTGAAATGTTTTTGAAATCTATCTGAAAATTTTCTGCAATAATTAATACTCTATCGGGATAATTTTTTTGATAACAGTATTATCGATATATAATTTGTCAATAAAAAAAATGATACAATTCAAAAATTAGAATTTTTTAAATAATGAAAGAAAATCAACTCAAAAGACACATTTTTTATTGGAAAAACTATCCATTTGTAATTCTTCCAATTTACTATTAAAAAGTAGAAGTGTCATTTGATCATGTGTCTTCTGATTATGTTCATGGTGATTTATAGAAAAGAGACATTTTGAGTTACATTCTGTCAATTGTCGTCGGTGCCGAAATAATTATAGAAAAACGTCCTTTGAAATTATGCCATTTTTCCTTGAAGGAGTTTTTCCTTAAAACGTTGTCCCAATTCAGAATTTAAAAACTGCTCTTCTGAAAAATTATTAATTCGGAGATATTACTATTGTAATCAAACAAGTAATGTGATAATAAAGTTATACATGAATTATGAGAAAAGTAAAAATGCTACACATATATTAATTTTCTTCAAACATTTACAATATATGTATCGTATCAGATATATAAAGAAAAATTTGAGAAGAAGCGTCGATCGATTTCAATCTTTTCTCATCGATTATAATATGATATGTGCGAGGTCGATTATTTCGATGTTGTAAAATGCATTTTGCAATCGTTTCATATTCTCGCTTTTTTTTCTTTTCTCACTATCAGTATTCTGTCATTTTCTTTATTCATTCTCTTTATTTTGACATTCTACAATCTTTGTAAAAGGCAAAAGAAATATACGCAGAATGAAGAAAGATTGATTGTCGATGCAACCTCGCCTATTCATCGCTATAAAACTTTGCACATCGCGAACAATAAATTGATTCATCTGATCGAAATAAAATTTTACCTTATATTTATTTTGATACAATCTAGTATCTCATTCACAATTGTTTAAACATCTTCCAGCCTTCTGTCTTACTATTTAAAATAACAATAACTTTTCTTCACAGTATACAACGTAATTATATTGTTCTGCGAAAGGATTTAAATCCGTTAATTCCATTATGAGAGCCTGGTTCTTGCAATCCAGACCACTTTGAGTTGTCGTTTGCGTTCGCAAAAAGTCCAGCTCGATCGGCGGACGAGGAGAATAAAGGAGACGATGGTGGAGTAGGAGAAACGGGAGAAAGAGAGGGTGAAGATGCGAGACTCTGGCATCATCTTCGGACAGCGGGCAGCGCCATTATCCCTCGTCCATTTGAATTTTCAAGTTTCGTAATAACGACTAATACGAGACAAATGAAGCGCGCGAAGAGCGAACGGAAAGGGGAGAGGAAGAAGAACGGCGGAGAAGAGCGGTGATTAATGGAGTCTCCGCATCGAGCGAGAGCTCGCCCCGGATAAGATCTCCGATGGAATTCCCGTGGCTTTTATATTGGATTTCTTTTAAATTCGTTACTTTATCCGGCACTATGTTAATAGCGGCCCGATATGAGAGCTCGCGGTTAAGAGGAGTTCATTTATCATTCCGCGGTGAGGAGAGTCTCCGCGCGCAGCAGCGGCCTCGAACTCCACACTGTTCTGTGCATTAGGAACGATTCATACGTTCGTAAAGCTTCTCTCTCCGGTTATCCAGTCACCCTTCCGATTGTTGTTTCGGAAATGAATTTATTACCTCTCTGGAGCGTCTCGATTAAGCAGAGCGAATGCGCGCGAACAAAACGCGAAGTTCCTCTTTCTTAAATCCTCCGAAAATCTCGGAATGAAGAATAGTGAGCCTCGTTTTTTTTTCTCGTTTCATATTAAATTTTATGCGCTAAAATAGATTAATCTTGTTTTATTTTTATACGACACGATTTATAACATAACGAAGGAGTGGGCGTTAATGAATGTCGAGCCAGGTATTCGTGCGCTACCGTGCGAATGACGCGTTGCGAAAAATTATTTTCGCGCACGCGGACCACGCTAAATACTATTTTATACGCCGCCTTAATAACGCCACGATACTCATGGCTGAGCGGAGTTCATTTATCATTCGACGTTGCTCGCATAGGCGAGTCCGATCTCCGATGCCTCGGCCTCGAACTCCACGACGCGACGTACAGTGCGTTAGACGCGATTCATTCATTCCAATCGCACAAGTCCTTCGAACTTTGAAGAACGATTCGCCATTGTTCTCCCAATGAATCCGCGAGTTCACAAACGATGGGTTAACACAATGCATAGTATAGTCATTCTTTATTTTTTTCTTATTACTATACGACGAGTAACTTTAATAACAGTTATTTTATTGCTGATTATTTGAAAATGAACGGTTAGATGCAAACTGTGCTCTTTACTGCTTCAAATCTTATTTTCTGCCGTAGCTATTCGATCGAAGTGGTTTAAATCAATGATTATAGGGATTATTGTGTATTTGAGTCCTTTTAATTGATACATATTTCTTTTCTATAACATTTTGTTTTTATTATACAGTGTCGACCAAAAGTATAAAATATATTTACGTACAATAATTACTATATTTATGAAAAATAAATTTAAAAAAAGTTTTTTTGAAAAATAATATTTACTCTTACAACAATTTTAATACTTAATTAATTTTCCTTTGGATTTTATTACCTATTCCAAGAGAATGCAATGAATTGATAGTGCTTCATATTTATGATCAAGGCTATATTTTTATAATTTTAATATTTTGCAATATTTTAATATTTTATTAGTTTTACTTTGAATTTTATTACTGCCTTTTCCAAGAAAACGCAATAAATTAAAAATACTTTATATTTATGACCACAAGACTGTTACTCTTATGATTTAAGATTAATCTTATGATTTTATATGATAATAAATTATTTTTTATTGTGCGTTTCTGTTTGCAATATTTCGATTCGATTGTTAATTCATTTGTTTGAAAATTATGTGAAATGCTTTTGCGATTTCCGGTCATGCTTAATCGATACGATCAAGTCGATTGTTCTTTGGGAACGAGGAAGACGTTTCTCAACTGGACGATCGGTGTCAGTGACCGGACGGAAGTACTTTCGCCTTGCAGGGAGACTCGGCGCCTCCTAAGACGAGACATTTCGCCTTTTCGCATTAAGATTCACTTCCCAGTGTGATTAATTGGGTCTCATTAACATCGCGTAGCTCGCTCGCTACCTCGATGCGCGTGCTATCGCGGCTTGGGATACGTTTCGCTTGTGTAAGTACATCGAACTGGCTCGTTGTGTGGTTTAACCTCGGGTACAATGTCCGCTCGAGACTCTTACTCTCCCTACTATCATTGTGATTACAATAATGTTTCGACCTTAGAACCTATAAGAAAGTTCATTGATTGAGATGACTGCGATTGTAACATTAGCCGCGAATTATCCATCCTATCCAATTTTCCACCTATCGCAATTGCGATCTGCAACAATTTGCGCCCATGAAGAAGCGAGCTGACGATACGTCTGATAAATATGATATTACGATACGAAAAAGACACACTTGTGACATTCATGAGAGCCTGGTACTTTTGACGCAGACGATACCTCTTAATCCAGATCGAAAATATGTAAATAAATTCACTCGCGGCTTCGGTAGAGCCGGATGCCCACACTCTGTATTCCCCGTCGAAAAAGTATTTTAATAGAAACGATTCATCATTCCCGAGAGTCCACGGACGAGAGCTTCTTTTTCTTCGATCACGGCGAAGAGCAGCTCCGGACTTTTATGCTCGGCTCTCTCTCCAGCTCTAAACTCAAGTCGATCGCTTTGGCGCGTCCACCTCGTCGTCGTCCCTTTGTCGACCCCAGTTTCCGCTGGGATTCAATTTTACCAGATTTCGCGGAATTTCGGTCGAACGGTCGGTTTTGGTTTATCTCCTCGCCCGCGCTCTGTCTCTGTCTGCCCGCGTTCGCTTTTTTTTTACGGACTATGGAATTATGCGCCGCAGGATTCGCCAGCTTTCGCGGAATCCCGGACCGTTCAGGTCGCGACACGGTACGCGGACTTTTCGATGATATAGCTTTTCGTTAGGTTTTATGGAATTTATGAGAGCATCGCAAATTTCGATTAGTCCAGGCAGTAAATCGCACAGCTACGAGACGTCACGCGGATAATCCGGATGAGGAGTCCGAGCAACGTCTTCCAGATGGTACCGCGCGATAAAGACTCTGCCTGTAACACACATCCATCAACATTCTTTTTATTTTTATTTTAATTCTATTAATTTTTTTACGGATTACTTTTTTAATTCCTTATTCGAATATTGTTCGATTCTTATGACATGAAGATTATCTTAAGATCTAGACATACAAAACAGTAGTATATTGCTGATGCTTCACCTTTTGAAATGCTGCTATAAATTACATTACATTTACGTTTATAGATTTACATTTTCTCGCATGTCAATAAAGCTTATTATTATTATTATTATTATTGTTTACTTACGCGAATTGTATATATACGTATCGTTCCCTTATTTAAAAAATGATACAACTCAAAAATATGATCTTTTAATTGTTACCATGAATGAGTTAGATAAAGATTACTGTCAATCATCAAATGTAAATTAACTTAATTTCGCAATCTTTCACCAAATAACACTTGTATTGTTCTTAAGATTGTCAAAGAGATTGTCGCAATACTTTTTATAAAAGTGACACATTTTGAGTTATATTGCTTTTGTAAATAAAAAGGAGAATTTTCTTTGAAAACATTTAGAATTAAAGTAGTTTCTTTGATCGAATCTTGAAGAAGAGATTACTTTATTTTGAATTTATATTATTTTAATAATATTTCCAATTTTATCACTTTTAATGAATTACTGCGAATTTATTATAATTTTGTAGGCTATCAACATCATCACAATTCAAAAAGGGTGGTTTTTTGGAATTGTGAAATAGAAGTGACAAAAGTGACATTTGATAATATTTGTATTTTTTTTGCTAATATTATTTGAGCCAATAATTTTTCGTTAAATTAAAAAATAGATTTTTCCTTTTTTTGAAAAGCTTAATTTTTTAAGTTATGTCACTTTTGAAGGAAATAAGATTAGGTATTTTTCGATATTTGTTATATAGTAGAGGATTCTCCGACGAAATCGGACGCAGTTAGTACATTCGGATTTTACGGAATTTTATTGGATCCATTCGCTTCTTCATCTCTTTTTTTTTTCGATCGTACGAGTCTCGATCGAAACACGCGAATCCGAGGGGATTCGCGGCGCTATCGAACTGCACTCGTAAAGGAACTCGTTCTCTTCGTTCCTCCTCTTTTTTTATCTTCTTCTGTTTCTTCTTTTGTAACTCGATGCTCTCGGTGCGCGTACGGTCTCACGACTCTGGTTGAGTTCGACGTCTCATTATGTCAGAGCTAAGAAGATTTCGAGGAAATTCCATACCTCGTTCTCTCATTCCGCGTCCGCCTTCGCCTTTCCACCTTCTCCTTTCTTTTCTTCCTATTTCTCTTCGTCTTCTCGGGAATCGCGAGTACTTTGAGATCACTGTCTGTATTAAATCATCAAGAACGTTCAATGGCTGAACATGTCACGGATGGGAACTATTCGCGAAGCCAAGAGAAATTTTAAAATTCTATTAAAACCTTATTAGGCTTATTTGTAATATTGATTATATCCCAAAAGTTAAGAAATAAAAATTGCAAAGAAGAATATTAAATCTCATTAATAATTCATGATGTATGTATGATGATCGGTCTTTCGACTATTAAATTTATTTCGTACATGTTATTATTATGATGCTAAATGTGTCGACGTGATTTTTTTTTTTTTTTCTATAGCGAATGGAAAATGCACGAGTTTTAAGCGATGAATGGTGAGAGGGGAAGCGCGGAAGGAAATATATAATAACTTTGATTGTGTCGCGACCGGTTTGATATTTCCAACCGGTTCCGAAGCGATAGGCGCGAATTTGCATCGGGCTGCGACACGTACGCTACTAGGTATGAAATAAGGAAGAAAAGAGGGAAGTACGCAAGCGAGCGGAGGAGAAGACATCAAACGAGTCTAACGGGATCGCGCGTAATCCAGAAAACTCCGGCTGGATTATCTCTTCCCGCCTCTCCACGCCGTCATCACTTGCGGAGCGACCAGATTTTTCCATTATTCATCAGGAGTCAAGAGTCGGCCGTCACGTCGCGATTGATTTCTTATTGATTTCTTGTGGCTCGCTATTAGGGATCAATCGAGCTTCGTAACCGATCTTACACGCGAGTCGTCGATAAAATGTCCCTTGACAGGTACTTGCCGACACAATTGGGAACGACACAACATACCACCGAAGAAAGGATTTCCCGTTCCTTCAATCAACTTAATCAATACTCACGGTCATAGTAGTTATCCTAATCTGTTCAATTTAGAAGCATCGTCTAATCAAAACGGCCTTTATACGAGTATGTGCAATAAATAAGTATAATGGTATACATTCAAATTATGCTTTAATATCACGTGAAAAGAACAATTTTGTTAAAATATCTAAAAATAATTTTTACTAAAATAAACTAGATATAGATTTGAAAATAATTTTGTTGGATTATCAAAATAATTATGTAGAACATTAATGCTTTACATTAATACACACGCTTAAACGTTAATGCTTTAAGCAACATTCTAACAACCATTTAATCCTAACATAAATGTTTTGATTATCTGAACTAGAAACTCTGTAGCAATCTGGCACGAATGATTTTGTCTTAAATCTTATGAGAGAAAGGTATACATACTTCTTTATATGTACTATCTTACTCTAACTTGTATCTGCTGTTTCACTTTGTAATCTTAATTAAAGTTACAGAATGATATAGTATAAGTTAGAGTGAAATGCATACATATAATAACTGTCTCTCTCTCTCTATATATATATACTATCTCATTTTAACTTATACTACCACATTCTATAATTATAAATGTAATATATTATATACATTTATACAGGAGACATGTGTATCTTTCTCTCTTAAAGAATTTTGACGAAATTCGTGGTTAGACTTATAAGGTTTTTCAAATAAAATTATTTTCAGATCAGATAACATCCAGCTAAATTTTTTTAAAACCATTCTTTTCGTGAAATAATTTAGTCATTTTTACATCTGTAACATCATTTGCAAATATAAGAGGAATCGGATGCAAGTCTGAACTTCCGTTAAATACAGCGAGATTCAGAGGAATCGCGCATCGCGAGACGATCTAAAATATGGCCGGCTCGACACCCGAGACCCTCGAAGAAACGATCGTGTTGCGACTTAACGAAGAAAGCGAGCATTCAACCTCCGTTCAGAAGCGTTTCTTCAGTCGAGGAGACGTTGCGTTCGGCCCATAAAAAGCGGCCCGTGGAAGCGCCGATCGTTTCGCTTCCTAAGTGTAACGTTTGCGAGATGGCTCTAATTGGTGTTCGAGGTTGATGAGCGCGTATGCGAGACCGCTCAGAATTTTCAATACGTCTTTCTCCTCCTTCCCTTTCTTGCTCTTTCTTTCGTAAAAATTTGCCTTGCACAGACATTTCCTCGTTTTCACGACGCGTAAAAACAATTCCGAAAGCATCGCGTGATTTTGGAGCGGGTAATTCTGGAGAATCACGTATCATTTAGCGAATATAAAAATTTGCGAAGTCTTTTGTTGTATCGCCATTTCATTGAATTATTTTCGATTGTTAATATATGTAACTATGGACGTTTCATCTTAAAATAAACACTTGTGAGTATTTAAAATATCAATTGTTGATACTTGTGGCCTCGTATGGAAATAGGAAGATAAATCGTATGTCGTTGTTTTTAAGGCTGTTTTATTAAAATCCGCGAATAAGAGTACCGCATATCCCTGTAACGCCACTGCCCCCTTATTGCTCGTTACCAGCAATATGGCCCCCTTTTTAGTGGAAGCCACCCCGAATCGAGCGAAACCAGACCAGTCCAGGCTGCTATAAATCTCGGAAGTTTTAATGCCTTGCAGCCTGCACGGCAACTCCCCAACCCCCCCTCCCTCCCCCTTTCTCCCTCCTGTGATATCCTCCTTCTTCTGCATGGCGGACCCCACCTCTCCGCCAACCCTTATGTCCATATTTGCATACGCGCATAATAGCGAGTGCGACGCAGCCTACCCTTTACTATTAATTTTATAAAATCGTTCAGGCCATTGCTGGTCGCGTCCCTCCTGCCTTATTTAAATAACGGATTTTCGAAATCTCGTTTTTAGAACGATTCAAGAGGGGAGGACACGTTGCATATTCGTCGAGAAATTCTGAATCATACAGCTTTCGTGTAAATGGAGCCATATTTGGAATAGATAAAAATTTATGTAATTAGTATATTATACGTTATTAGTATAATCAACATTTAAATTTTAATGCATGATATAGAGGTAGATTAAGACGAGCATTGCATGTTGCAAATTATCAATGCGATATATTCTTTATATTTTTTAGAAAAAAATGTAAATAGTAATCCTTTATTCGGGAAATTTGTTTTTCGAAAGTTTGAAAATTTTTTATAAAAAATAAATCGCTACAAGACACAACTCAAAAAACAAAGTATTCCAGAAAATGGATTTCAATATATTGAATTATTGAAATTTTGTAGGTTAATGTTAATTTTGAAATGTAATTTTGATGGAATAATTTATTGCAGAGGGACAAAAATATGTACTTTTTAAAGTGTGTTTTCCTTTTTTGATTTATGTTTCACTCCTTTTTTTTCAAGCAGCTAAAAAAATGATAATTTTTTAGTTATGTCATTGTTGTAGCAAATGAATGATGTATCGTTCAAGCATGCTGTTAGTCGCGTTTCGCGTATGAGTCAACATCCATCGATTAATTATTCAGCACTCATTCGTTAATTAGTCTTAAAACCTCTCCGGTAGAATTCCGGTTGTAAGCTCGTGACGATTAAGCCGAGATGACTCCGACGTTCCCGCATCTAAGAAAGAAGATTTACCATTAAGTCGACTGCTGCTTGGACATGCAGTTTCAGTAGTGGGAGAAGCCCATTAGCAAATTTAATTTCATCGACATTCTATGCGCTGCGCTTTGTTAAGATCTAAATTAAGATACAAACTACTCTAGCATCCTAATAAAATTATCAGAAGGCTTCGCAATGAATTGTTCAACAATCCCTTATAAAAATTTATTACTGAAAAGTAATGATTAATTACCTATTTTTAGTATTGAAAGTATTATTATTCAGTGCTTTTAATACTTAAATTAAATAATTTTTATTGACCAGTATTACATTGGATTTCTGTAAAGGGAACAATTCCGAAGCTGCATCAAAAAAAGTCTGATAAGAACTGTTAAATGTTGAATGAAATAATTTCATTTAAATGTTCAGTTAATATAATTAAAAAAATTTCTATACATTTAATAATTATTGCGGTTGATTATATTATTATGTCTAGTAATACTAAATATTTACAAAAACGAAATTATTTTTGTTTACATTGTATAATCAGATACTCGATTGAAATTATTTCATTCATTCGTTTAGAAATCATTATCCGTGTTCTTTCTTTAGTGTGAATACAATCAGATCTATTTTATTTATCAAGAATTTTTATTTATCAAGAATACGATACTTATAGTTTATCTACATAAAATATTCAAAGGAATTTTAAGATCATAAATTAAAAAAAAAATGATTTGCGTTAGTGCGATTTTTCAAATATTTATTTGTAATTACATCGTTTTTGTATTCGAATTTTGAAAGAAGTGATAAAAAGAGGAGATAGAAAGAAAAGAATGAAACGAGGGAAACAGGCGTAAAATCGCACATTTGTGCTTGCTCGCGCCTATTAAGATATTTTAGCGCAACCGACGAGACCTCTCCTTTAAAGGTCCAAAAGTCTCCGCCGTCGCCGCGCCGGTTCTACTTAGAGCCGATGGCGGCTTAACTACCGTAACCGTATCCAGGTCTAAATAGTCGGAGTTACGCTAAGTAGCCCTAACCAGATTAGTGAGTCGTTGCGTGCTCTATTTTTAACAGCGCGCGCGCAAAGCACACACAGGCATGACCGAGGCGTGTTTTACACGACGGACGGGAGAGCCGGACCGAACGAGGTGCCGATGAACGGAAAAACGAAGAGAGAGACAACGTCGCGCTTTATCTTAATCCTTGTAAATGGAGCGTATCCTCTCGCAATCTCCTCTCGCTCATTCTTCGCACTCAATTCTCATAATCAATTGTATAATTATATTGAATAATTTCATTCAATATCGCTCCCGGTTCTCTCACATCTGAGAAGAAAGAAGAAATTCTGGGAGGCACGAATTCTGGGAGAAACGAAACGATTTATAATACTACGTATTTGATCTAAAGATGATCTTTGTGAGGTGGTCTTTGTGTTGTGGCGCAATCCTCGTGTAGGCCAAACATCGTTGGCGAAACGCGAGACGCCCGCGTTCTTCGTCGCCTCTCCTCGATTCTTTCGACGCGGCGCGAAGTCCAAATATTAGAAGCAAACATCCTTCCGTCCAGCGACGAGGGCCGAATTTATTTACATGATGCTCGACCATTAAACACACCATCCACTTGTCTCGCGGCCGTGGACGGAGACTTCGAGCAAGAGAATGCGCGAGAACGAAGGGCGCGGACGCGCGGCGGCGGCGAGGCGATGGGGGCAGGAATTTTATTTCCGCTCGCATTAATTTCAACGACGCAGAAGACGCGGTCGCCATAAGGCGCGGCTTGAAATTACGAATATTATGACTTCAACCAGTTCTCAGAATTCTATGTTTTTCATTCTTTAATCTCGGTCCTCTCGTGTTTCACACCATATCTTATGAACACACTCGCCCTCTCTCTAACCCGTTCTCTATATACTTCCTTTCTCGGCTTCTCAGTCCGGGAGCAAGGTAGAGTGCCACACACGTGCGAAAGAGTGCAGAAGCAGTTCTACAGTAATCCTTATACAACGGAAAAGTATTTAAAAAAATATAAGCTGCACGAGGAGCCCGTGCTTTATCTCAGTCACTGACTCTCTCAAGAGTCCGCGGTATGTTGACTTTGGCTAAGTAAAAATTTAATGGTAGGCCTTTGAATAATTACAAAATTATTGATCATCGAAATAAAATTCTAGAAATTTAAATGAGTAATAAGGTCCCATAATAATCTTATAGTTATGAGCAGATTTTCACAAAATTATAATATTGTTTAATCTATTTAATGTCAAATTGTTATAACAATATGCAATTATATTATTATATATATTGCAATGTCGATTTGAATGTTTGGTGAATGCGACAACACGATACCTTTTGGATTTAAGGCTTGATATTTGGAAATGCAAGCAGTTTGACGTAAGTCGCACTGGTATATTATTCGGCGGCGACTGGGTTTCCGGTCGTTCGTCTCAGCATGAGATAGACGATTAATATACATTTTAAGCCGTCAGTGGCGAATTTGAATAATCTCCTGGTATTCCGCAGCAGGCACGGCACTCCAGAAGCCGCGAGGGCCCCTCCAGCCCGCCGGAGCCTGGCAACGTTACGTTCGAGTGTTTGACGAACGAACGCGTTACGTCGCCGACTTTTTTGTTTCCTCCTTCTGGCATCGGCATCAGCGTCGAGCTATGTCGAGTGGTAGCCCGCTCTCACGGACCCGCTGTCTCGTACAATTTTATCCCGTCCCAACCCGTTCCGGCGTCTCATTCCATTTGATGCGTCTCCTTCATAGAGATTTATAGATACTGATTAATCTTAAACCTTTTGTTCTTCTACAGTATTTATATAAAATAAATTGCTAGAATTAAGTGAAGAAATTTCGTGGCATAATATATTACATTAAAATTTTTTTATTAAATAATTAAGTCAAATATCGGCTAGATTTTTATACCTAATAATATTTCATGATGAATTTTTTAAAAATACATTTTCCAATACATTTTTACGCGCCAAATACAGCCAATCTTGAAAGCACAGTCCTAAACTGAAGCTGGAATTCTTTTACACTGAAAAAATATCTAATTGAAATTGGATGAGTTACAGGATTTCAATTATCAATCAGAATTCTGGTCATCTCAATTAGAATTTAATAGGTTTAACTATAATAGAAAATTCTGATTCGTCAATTTTCAATCAGAATTTCAATTAATTCAATCAAATATTTTTTTCATATTTTAGCAATTTTGATTACTTTTGTAACGCAAATATGTGGCAGATGTGCTTTTTTGAGAATTGAGAAGAAAAACAAAGTGTCTAATAAAGTACGTTACAGAATTGTAAATATCTTAATTATCGTGAGATGATGCCGGCATTCCATAATTTTTTCTCGATTCGATCATCGGTTTAAACTCACGAGTGTATCACCGATGCGTAAAGCGTTCTCATTTGCAAGCATTTTTCATAATTACATGAAACACTTCTCAATATACATATTACCATCGCCGGGAGTTCACAGAGCAATTTGTCGAATGTTGTTTTGCAAAGTAATTCAACAGGCATTTATTAATATAAGCAAACTTCCTTGTCACGTATTCTCCTAACACTTTTTATTTCAATTTGCTTACCAGCGACCGCGTTCATCGCGCTAAAGAAAAGAAGACAATAGAAATCGAAGATTTCCCGGAATGGCGCATCATCGCCTTCGGTCTCTTTCGGTCGGACTTTTGGTAACTTCAGATCTGGCATCTCGAGTATTTAGGCCAACGTTCGGGAATTTTAAAAATCTGTCGATATCGACCTTTCCGTTGTGTCTGAGGTCGAGCGATGACACAAACGGTACAATGGAATTGGGAGGACAAGGAACTTTTCAAAGAGAGGATGAAATTTTTACTCGCAAATTTTAATTTAAAATGAAATACTATTGACAAGCCCTTATCTATGACTCATAAGATGAATTTCTCATTTGAGATCATCAAGAAGGATAGATAGGATAAAGCTCTGCTCAATTTAATTCTGATGACACATGATTTTCTGAGCATTTATTACATACGATTGGATTGTTCAGGTCCCAGGTTAATTTTATTAACTTTTACAAATATATAAAAATCATTAAGTAATTGTTATATATGTATTTTAACATCTTCAAAAAATATTTGCAATGTATTAAAAATGGAAAGAATAAAGATTGTGATATACAAAAAATGTAAATAGTGAGATGTAAGTAATAGATAATCAAATCGATTTACTACTGCTTACATTGTTGCCTTACGTTTTACATTGTGATTGGCCAATTGCTTACTGCTTATGTCTTACTTACATTTTTTGTGTATATAACCTTAAAGACATTATTTAGTTAAATGTTTCTGGTATGGTGTGACCTTCTAAATTTTGACAAGGAAAAACAAATTATGAAAATCATTTTTACGATGAAAAGTTAAACATTGTCAAATGTGTAGCTCATGTGTTATTCATAAGAAAGTTCACTGAAAATTCTCAAAGATTGGCTTTAATATTTAAGTATTTTAATAATTATTTTCAAACTAAAATCTAGCTTAGACCGTTAGCTTTCATTACTCAGTGTATTCATTTTGTATTCACATTTGCGGTTTTAAAACACTGTAGTTGATTTATAAACGGTTTTTATTTTATGATCGTCTTAATTAATATCTTAAAATGTTAATGCTTTCTGATTGGTGTCTGAAAATTGTACTTAAGGTAATCTTAAATATGAGAACCGACTATGAATACATTTGTTTATTTTAATAAGTTTTGCGTATAAAATTTTTGCCCTTCCATTCCACTCTCTGACTGAAACTCCAGGAGGATACGCCCATGTTCCATTTCAAAGAAAAGAAACGCTCAGGACACGAATGATCTAATCGTATTGGTATACTAAACCACTAAGGGTAATTCGCAACTCGCAACGGAGAGATCGTTAGATCTCCGACGAATGTATGCGGGGACAACAGACCGAGCGGAGATAAAAGTTTTCTTTCGTTTCACGGTTGATCGCGAGCACTGCGATTCGATGATTTCGGTGCACGTGTGCACATGTGTATGCGTGCGTGCGTGTAGCTTGCACGTACAGAGAGGGTGATAATGTATTCAAGGTCCGCCCCGTGTGCCGCATGGTGGGGTGAAACGGGGCGGCCCGCGCGCTATAGGTACTGTAACAGATGTTAATTATCCCTTCTGTATAGCCGGCGAAAAAAGGAGCTCGCGCTCCTTCCTCGCGGGCACTCGGACATATCGTCCGATCGTACACACTGAACATCCCCGCTCGTCGCCGAGCCGCCAGCGCGTATATTCTCGCGGCTACGCCTAACGCGCTCGCGCCAATCGGAGGGCGCGCTCGACTTCGACCGACCCTACTTGCGATTATTCGCACAGATCTTTCTGCTTAAATCTGTAGATCCGTCGATGGGCCGATGTGCCGAGACGCAAGGTGGAAGTAACAATGGCTAGGAATATATTGTGACGGAATTCTGTTGCATACTGGTAATTCGCCCATACTTGCTTTCGTTCTATCGACATTAAAATTGAAATAACGATTAGAATGAGATAAGAATATAAAATAGAAAAACATGAGCTGCGTTCAGGGGAAAAAGCAGCTTTGCAACTGAGATGTTTTAATGTAATTGATTCTTACTCTTAGTTTTTCACTGGATCTAAATGTGAAAACTAATCTTAAAACAATGCTGTCTAAGATATGTAATTCCAGGCATTGATGGGGATCGATGTTTACATCTATTATTTTTTTTCTACTTCCATTAAAAAAAAAACAAAATCACTAGGCATGAAAACATTGGTTTCAACTACAAATCACAGACAGTACTGTGAAGGATTTTACAACAGTTGCAAAGTTATCTCTTTTGCTGAACACAGCTACTGTCATTTTCTAATTTTTTTATCTCATATACATGTTTCGGCTTTTTAACTATCTTTAGTACATATTATGTTCGACGAGATATGAGATAGATGCATTCGATATATATTTTATTTATTGTGTGTTTATATCAGAAATGCTTCTTCAAGATGGACAATTTATAATTGAATGGGTTTACAGTAGATGCCTCGTTAATTTTGCACAGAGAATTTTAAAAAAATTCCGAGAATTAAATATTAATTATTAATACATACATTCGTGCAATGATTATAATTTATTGAGATTTAATCTTTATAAAACGAGGAAGTCACTATAATGGCGCTGAAACAGTGTCATATTTTGAGACGAAGAATATAATGAAAAATAATAAATTATAAATCTTATTTAAGGAAAATCTGCTAGATTTTAAAAACAATTCTCTGTTTTCTAAAGATTAGAATTAAAAACTCAGTTTTGCAAATACGGGTACGTATGTCTTTCAAGATGATTTTCTCATTGACATTGCAGACAAGCGTCAGTCGAGACGGTAGCAAGCTCAGGCTGATCTTTCGAGGACCGGTTGGTTACCGGTCTGAATAGCGGTCTGTCGTGCGAGCAATGCGCAACACAATTTGCGCCTTGATCGAGGAGGCAATAGAAAGCCCTCGTACATCAACCGTGATCGGCACGACAGGTTGGAATTACGGCGCGTGTCGTCGATCCGCGCATCGATTCGACAGTCCTGAAATGGTTTCTCTATTAAAGGTTAATTATTTATGACTCGGCTCATTAGCTCGTCGCGATTCGCGATCGATCGGCGATTATCATTCGGAGACCACATCGCGATGTGTCTTATCGCGTAATTGCCAAGTTTAAATTTTGTTATCTATTTGTACGATGCATTTTAATTTAACTTTCAACTATAGCAACACGTCATTTAGAATGCTAAAATTTTAAATGGGTACCATCTATACAATTAATATTATAAGATTAAAATTTTAGATAGGTTGTATCATCTGTACAATTAGTACTATGAGGTAAACTGAGTACTACTCTGTAAACTGTAGGCACAAAAACTTTGAACCTTTCTATGGAGAAAATGATTTTGCTAAAGTATTTAAGAATTTAAATAATTTTATTGGAACAACCAAATAAAGATGTAGAAAACTCAAACAATAATGACAATGCTGCAAAAAGTATCGATTTTTTGTATCAACCAATTTGAACATCTTACATAATTATTTTAATAAATCAATAAAATTTATTGTATCTAGCTAAATTTTTATATATTTTAATAAAATCGTTCTCTTGATACATATATCGCCGTAAACATCGTCACTTGCACATTCTATACTTTAAACAGGACGCTTTAGAATTTAGATATAATTTTCATAGCTATAGTTAAGGATTAAATAAGAAATTTCGTCATTGGGA
>Ga0157364_1001099_pt1 | contig 21961 bp, 8 predicted proteins | sample AttsexASBM2_FD_111476 | JGI IMG/M metagenome (GOLD analysis project Ga0157364, IMG submission 111476) | Fungus gardens microbial communities from leaf cutter ant in Ribeirão Preto, State of São Paulo, Brazil - Atta sexdens ASBM2 | ecosystem: Host-associated > Fungi > Mycelium > Unclassified ...
CCAATTTGAGAAATTAATTAATAATTAATTAAGTCGTTTACATGTATTGGAGATAAATTACATAGCGCATTTATTAATGGCACGAATGATGTAGGACATTTTCGTAATATCAAGTCTTTCAATTGGTACTTCGAGTTTAATCTCGATGTTTCCGAATACGAATGGATGTCCATCGGATGGGGCAAAGAAAAACGCGACGCGAAAACAGACTCAGTCGGCGAGGTGAAGATAGAGATAGAAAGGGGAGTGAGAAGCGAGCTTGTTTACCAATAATAAGGTTCAAGCCGGCGCGAAGGAAGACGAAGCGTCTTTTCTCGCGGGTTGGATGGATGGAAACTTGAGAAACGCGAACTCCGCTGTAGAAACCATGCCGTCCGTACACAAGACATATTGCCCCAGGATGATCGCGCAGCGGGGTGAATGTGAGCGAATGAAGTGAGAGTACGAAACAACCGGCTATTCTCGAAGCCCACGGCATTTCACAAAGCGAACACATGGCGTAAACCGTGATTTTCTCCCCGGGGGAGAGCGACTGCTTTTCCTTCGAAAACGTCGCTGTCTCTTCGATTCCTCTAAAGTCTAGTGACTTTAGATTCCTCGATGTCCTTACACATCAACAGCATTACATAATAATCTAATTTTAATTATATTATTTGTTATTTTAGTAACAAATTATCGGATTTGTCATGTAAGTGGTATCGTTGTTGCTTTTTAATTAATCCTTCATCACTCGTGTAGAGTATTTAGGATTCTCCCGCCTTATAAATTTACTAAATATACTATGAATGCTATTTCTCTAAAATTTTTGGAGTGAAACTTAATTTTAAAGAATGACATTTGAGCTAGTGTCAAAAAAGAGTAGCTCAATTATCAATTTTTAAGAATGAAATTTCACTATTTAGAGTTAGATTTCACTCCAAAGGTTTAAGGATGAATCTAACTAATTTTTTTAAATGTGTTAATATTTATACTTTAAACAAAATATGTATAAGTTATGTTCGTAACATACTATTTTTATTGAAGTGGAACTTTGGAGTGGAACTTTGGAGTGGAACTTAATTCTAAAGAGTGACAAAGAGTGACACTTGAATGAAATTTCACTTTAAAGTTAGATTTCACTACGAAGGTTTAAGAATGTATTTAAGTCATTTTTACAAATGTGTTAATATTTATACTTTAAACAAAACATGTAAAAGTTATGTTCATATGATAACTTTCTGTTTTTATTGAACAACATATTTTTATAATTTATTTATTTTAGATGTTAATTTTTCCTGCAATTAGACTATGCGAAAATTTATTGCTAGGGAAATTGAACTTTGTAATAAATTAATGTCTCAATTTTAGTTTCCTTATTGTTAAATTAAGTAAAAGTTGCCGACGCACACCGTGAGAATTCTGTGTGAAATTTTTTCCATCTCTGACGTTAAAGATCTAGGATACGTGAGTCCTTAAGATATTTTAAACAATTAAAAATACACTTTAAACATCATAAGCCAAGAAAAGCTCGCGGACTCTTTAATATACGAGAAATTGAAAATATACTTTAACGCGACGTCGTTTACATGAAGATGGCAGATTTTCCACCTTCTCTCTCTCTCTCTCTCTCTCTCTCTCTCTCTCTCCCTTTCTGTCGCGTCCCGTAGAATTCCGAAGATCTTCGCCTCGCGAGGAGGCAACGTCATTTATATCCGAGGGACTGGTACCTTCGGTCCGTCTTGCCAGAAAGATAAATTGCCATTCAGGCCGCACGATAAACGAACCACCATCCACCTACACTCTCACCTATCCTCTCACTTCCGTTTCTGTCCCGGAAAGCGAATAGAGACATACGCGCTGTTTCGTTTGGCGGATCGTTTCTCCGTGCAAAACGCCGAAGACGTATAAGTCCACTCCATCAAGCGTCGAGCTCTGGAGCTTATCAAACTTCTGAAGGCGGTTTCGTAATATCGCGTCTCACCTCCCCGTACCGCATCGATCTTCCACAGAGCCGATTCACGAGCCGGAAATTAAGCTCGCCACGAGGTATTTTTTTAGACGAAGTTCTCGCAGCATTTATCAGCGAGAAAGGTATTTTCGCAACCCACCCTGTAAATAGTTAGTTGCGGCGAAAAGTCTGAGGTTTAACTGGTTTTCTACCTCCTTCTAAACTAGAAAATGTTGTTAACGGAATGCCGAGAATATCGTAGTTCGCGTATATATCCCTTTACCCTTCTCGATTTCAGAACTTTCGAAAGTATCTAAAAATTTAAAAACTCTTTCTCTCTCTCTCTTTCTCTCTTTCTCTCTTTCTGTACATAAAAGTCCATTTAACTCGAACTGAAACTTCCTTCAAAGCCAGAAAAATAATTTGCAAGGACGTCCAGCTCCTCGAATCACCCGCTGTATGTTCGCCGGTAAGCCATCCATCATCTTTCAGAGACGCCGTTGCATCAATTTCGATTAGGAAGACACACGAGTCGAACGTACACAAGCTGAGAAAAGGTTTCAGGCAAAAGTCGGAGGAAATCATGGAGAAGACAGATGCGCTTGCGTCTGGAGAAGAAATTTCCTTGGGTACGCAGAGGAGCCTCACATTTTTAAATTAATATAAAATTAATATCTCTAAGATCTCTCGTCAGAATAACCTTATACTCGATATTAAATTTAATATCAGAACTGTAGATTCTATTTTAATAAAAATTTTTTCAATGTTGTCTTTACTTATTACTTTTTGATATTTCATATTCATTGGATATTGTTGCTTTTATAAAAAAAAAAAGTTAAAATATTCTTTTCATATATTAAAAAGAAATTGAGAAATCAAATATTCTTCAAATATTTTTGACAGAACGTCAAAAGCAATTAAGTACGGATATAGAATCGATTGAAATTAACAAAACCAGCAATGTAATGAAATAAAGGAACATAAATAAATTTTTTATTTCTGTAGATTTGCCCGCTAAAATTGTTATATTTTAATCGATCGTTAAATAACAGATTTAATGTCATCAAAATTCAAAAATATATGTATAGAAAAAAAATAACGTTTTACTCAAGTAAAACGTTTCACGTGTATCACATCGAAAATTTATTGTATACAAATACCTATGACATAGATTTATTGAATAATATGTCACATTTAAATAAAAAAAAAGAGTATATAATTAGATATTTTTTTTAAATAGGCTGAATCTATTAGATTCTTGAGAAACTTCGTAATGAATTAAAGAATTAAATTCGCGTTCCAAACTAACTGAGGACCTTCCTCGAGTATCGATTTCATCCGCAAAGCGGATGAGAGAAGCCATCGAGCTAACTAACGGCAGCCGGCACAACGCAGCCGATATCATTAATATTTATCGAAGCGATTTTATTATAAGCCCCATTTGCCTATATTGCCTAAGAACCTGTACATCGAGCCGCGGATATCGTCCCCGTTATCTAAAGACGAGGCTTCGCTCGTAGCATAAAATTTTACCGGTCTACTATTATAATGAAAACCGCCGATGAGATGAGATTCCACAAAGACTTGAGCGATAAATGTAACGTTATAACAATATTACTACGTTACAACCTTGTGTAATAATTATTTAGCATAATGTACAATACGACTGCAGTATATGGATGTAATTAATTATATCAAAAGTTGAATGTCATTTGCATACTATATCTATTGTAATTAATATAATGTATGATTTAACTCTTTAAAAAAAAAAAACTTTTATTAAAAAGAAAATTTGAATTTTCTTCGAATTACTTCTTCATGTTAAATTGGACGATATCTCTCTTATGGATTTGAATTTTCAAGTACAAAATATCGTAATAACTCTCACATTAGAATTCAGTTAATGTACTCAGTAAAATGTACGGAGAATTAAATTCAGAACAAAATTTAATTATTAATTTATTCTGCTCTTGAGATATATAATTAAAAATTAGAGTTGCAATATTAAATAACGTACAATGTCAAATAAATGTCTAATTAGATCGCTGCCTCAAAATTAAAAAGTCATTTTTTAATTTAATAAAGAATAATGCTTTACTATTATTTATAAATTTGCTGAAACATTCTGTGACACGAAATGCTCGAACAACAACACGTACCAATAGTGACCATCAAAAATCAATACATATGTATATCAATGGGCGCTATTATTTTCAGTAATTATACTTCAATAACTATTTAATAATTACTAGAAACGAACTTTATATCGGCAATACATTTTTTTATATTTACATTCATATATACATATTTTATTCTAAATTTTAAAAACATGGAATTTATTGACATTTATTTGCCTTCTCCTAAAATCTGTTTGCAATTATTATCTTTCATTTATTTTTATTTATTTTTGAATGACAAAGGTAAACATCCAAGATGAAGAAGAAAAATTTATTATTACATATTTATTATTACATAATGCTAATAAAAAAATATCGAGAAACATTCTGCGGTTGTATTTGTACATCAGTTATTACACGTAAAGATTCAATAGTCAAGACCTTGTGAATCTCATTCAAAGTACTTTTTATTACTGTGTTAACAAAAATTCAAACATAACACTTAATATTTATCTTCATTGTCTATGGCATTTTATGTTAATTATGCAAATGTATACCGATGATGTGTTCTTTTTGTGCGCACTTTTGCGTTATGTCGATTCGACTATTAAAAGCCAAAATAGATAGTAAATATAAAACAAATTTTAGGAAAAAACTTCAAAACCTTATCTAAAAAACATTCTTAAAATTTTCTGAAAAAATACCTATGAATTACCTTTTATAAGATATTTCTTGGAATAAGTATAACTATTCATATTACCGACAGCAATTATTTAATTAGAATTTATATAACAAGGTCAAAGCTTATATATAATCTATTTAGTATCTAAACAATTTTTTTATTTAAAATAAAAAAACAAGGGCACTTTGAAAGAAAAAGTCAATTTTAATATTCAATACTGTCAAAAACTAAACATTTACTTACCATAAATAAATATTTGTTCATTAAAAAGAATGATTGTTAAATCAAATTAATGTTTCTTGTATTAAATAAATATGTCTTTATATTTAATATTTAGTTGGCAGTAATATTTAGTTATTCAATTAAATATTTATTAAAATTGACTATATTTTTTTTCAATGTATATATTAATATTTCAAAATTTTTCGAAAGATCTTAAAATTACAAAAAATGCTCTTTACATTTTTTTGCACGAAACGTATTCACCGTTGTTCGCACACGAATCTATTTAATAATGAAAAATAAAAGAAGTAAAAGTTGAATAACGAAAAAGCTGGAAAAGAGAAAGAGAATCAGAAAATTGCACGTTGAACAGGGGAAAAGCAAATGGGACAATATCACGGTCGCCTTGCCAATTAATAACACCGAGCTCACGTTAAAACTAAAATTGCGACATAACAACGCATAATGTGAGTTTTTTTTTTCTGAAACTCTCAACGATTCGTTCGCAGAGCGCGTCTCACATGCGTCGCCGCAAGCCCACGTTTGCAGACGATTGACCCTTGAACGATACTGACCATTTGCAGCAGCCTAATTTCCATTTATTACGCAATTGATGCAATTAAACATGTCAATCGCGGGATAATAGGCGTACAGGATGGTCGACCGCGAGCCGCACGAAGTGGAGCTCGCTAAAGCCAATCGAACGAGAAGATATATATATGGAACGAGCCGAATTATTAACGACATGCGGTGTTAACTACGTATTAAAGTGACCTCGTGCGTTCTTCGTGACCGCCACAGTAGATTAATCGAAACGACAAAAAGACTAGAAAAAAAATGTGGAGATGTCCGGTCTCTGAGATTGATAATCACGACATTGACAAATCTCCAAGTTTCTTTTTTTAATTTAAAAAGCAAACAGGAAGAGATAATATAGAAGTACCGAACGGTCATCATTAACTGTTTTTATTTCCTTTTTTTATTTTTTAAGTACTACTTTCCAAATTATATTTCTTACATAAAAGATAAGATTCTGAATTTTTTTTTAATTATCAATAATTATATATTCGTTACACTCATAAAAAATTTGATGAAATCATTTTCTTTATTTTCATGGTAATTTATTTACTTGGTTTTTTTAGTGTAGAATGAAAAATGTCGCTATTTCTAATGTTAAAGGAGAAGTAAAATTCACAAATAATTTAATTTTAATAATTTATGAACCGTAATATAAATAAATAATATAAACGAATATGTAAGTGAATGTAATGTAATATAAATAGTATGTGTATCACAAATTTGTAAAATATATGATACTCATGATGTTTTTCTCGTTAGACATTAATTCTAATATTTAACTCATACAAGTTTTTTTCATAGCTTGATCTGTCTGTAACTCGAAATCTCTTTGCATCTTGAAATCTGTTTATGAAGATCTTTCATCCTCGAAAAATTAAGCTTTATTCGTATACTCAAGCAGTATTCAAGCAGTTAATTATACATGTGATGAAATCTCATGCATAACTACCGAAGAAAAAAAATAGACAACTCTAAAAAGAAGAAATCATGAACTCCGATTTTGCATTACTTTAGTTATTTGAAGCTACATCCAAAAGATCTTATCGTAATTTATATATTATTAACTCTCACGAATTATCATTTATCACAAAAGCCTTTTCATGATTTAACTCTTTTAATGTCTCGTTCTACAACATCTTGAGTTTCACCAAGAAATTCTCGATATTTACAAATGTCATTGAAATTCATACAAGAGTTTCATCATTCTTTCTGAATTTCTGTCTAAGAATGCTTTTTAATTTTATAGCATCTTTCTATTCTTTTTACTTAATCTCCTAAGAAAGAAGTCTTGCCCTTTTCTCTTCTCTCTCTATTTATCTGTCTATGGCTCATTTCTACTAACGTAGATTAAGTATTTCGGTCTAATTTACTTATTTATCTTATTCTTAAATTAGAAGACGATAAAAAGTAAGTTAAGAGCTGAATGAAAAAAATATTAGAAACAGGAATAAATATTAGAAAAATAAAAAAATTAAAATTATGAAACGTTGAAAATTATTAAGCGTAATGTACAATGGATACAAATAAGATATGATATAATATGTCTTATATCTTATTGTACCCATTTATGTATTACGTTTAATTTCTCTATTTCTAATTTTTTTATTCCTCTAATATTTAATATTTATTTCTATTCCTAATATTGCCTCCTTTGTACGCAAGGCCTGAAACTAAGATAAAAATTAATTTACCAGCATTGGCGTTTCAAGAATTCCCGATAAAAACATTTTTCATATATGAATATGTATAAATATGTATAAATATACATATGTATATAAATATACATATGCATAAATATGTATAATCATATATGAAATATGTCCATGTGTCTTCATGTATCCCTTTTTCTTTTATAAAATTACTTTTTAGTGTAATAGAAATAATAATAGTAAGTGAAAACATTAAAAATAATTCAAAGGAATTTTCACACTATTTGTTTTAAAAAAAATTAAGTTTGAAGAAATGTAAAAAAATTACTTATGTATAATTATATATAAAATTATTGTGTATAATTGTATATGAGCAATTTTTTTTACATTTTCCTAAATTTATTTTTTTCTAAAACGAACAATGCGAAAATTATCCTTTTATTTTTTATGTTTTCACATTACTATTATTATTTCTATTACATTAAAAAATAATTTTATAAAAGAAAGAGGGATGTATGAACATATATAGATATATTTCATATAAAATTATGTTTACGAATATTTATGTATGTTTATACAGATTGTCATTTAATGTCTCTCTAAAAATTAGAGAAGAAAAATAGAGAAGGAAAGGGAGGCAAGCGGCTTGTCTACGCTAATACTTAATGCTAAAACAAACAATTTTTTTCTTTACTAAAATTGCGTCCGACAAATAATTTTTGCTCATATAACTTCAACCTGCTTTCCTGCAAAAACTACTTGTTAGACGCAATTTTGTAAAAGGAAAACGCTGTTTCTTTTAGCATAAAGCATCATGTCCTATACTCCGAATTCGTGAATTTCGGATCACCCTGTATACACTGGTAGCTGGACATATCAGTGGCAAATTCCTGAATTTTCTGCTCCTCTGCATTATGCAGACGCATAAACTTTTTCCCCCCTTTTTTTTTAGGCATTCCCGTGAAGGCCTCTTCGTTTATGCATGCGATCGAATCATGGATTAGTTAACTGCGCGACTTGCATGCACAATCTAGGCATTCCAGGCGCGCAGACACAATCAGTTACGCTACGGACATCGCCTGGCGAACGTTACTAAGCGTTACCTTCTTTTTACGCAAATCGTACGCATCACACAGAGCTTGCTTTCTCTCTTCCCTTTCCACCCTTTCACGGCCACGTGTGTATTCGGCGACGCACCTGGCGATTGGCCGCGCGGCGGAGGCTCGACCCGAGTTGGACTCCTCTCGTCTCGCTCTCGGGACTCGATTTAAAAATAAATTAACGCTCTCGCTTTCGCGCGTGTATCAGCGTATACTCAGCCACGCCGTGCTCATTGTAGATCATTCGAAGCGGTTCGAAGCCGGGGGGGGGGGTCTACAAAGCACGCAGTCTTATCAGCGCGAGGAATGTAGAAGAGCGAAGGAAGCGTCGCAACATCGTCATCGTTGGTCATCGTCGTCGCACGTTGCAATCACGTAGGCGGCGCGCGTTCCTTCTTGCCGGGATTTTTGCCGCTCGCTCGCTCGCTGTCGCTTGCTCGAGCGAGTTACCCGACGATGACGTGACGCGCGCATCCACAGCACGTGCGGGCGCAGTAATCGCGACGTGAAATCGATTCTCAAGAAGCGAACGTTTTCCGTCTTTCCCCCGCCGCCACCGTGGCTTCTAATGCGCCGCAAAAACTAACGACGAACATAACCTCTAAATCGATCGTGCCCGCTGCCTGAGCCTGCGTGCACTGTACACGCTCAGCAGCATAATTATTTCTTTTTTATTATTCCAACACTTCGCCTTGCTCTTTTTTTATCGCGCCGTTACTTACTCTACTCATTACTCCTCATTGTTCTGGTTCTGCGCCAGTCACATCCGTACGAAACACGAGACCAAAAGAGGGACCAAACTGCGCATCGTCGTCGTCGTCGAGGACGTCGTGGAGCGTTCCCATAGGAGATTGATAATCCAAGTGTCCTCGAATGTTCTTCTCTTCCTGGACGGAGCGTTGCATCACGTGAAGCATTGGTGATGAAGCGGAATGATTAAAAGGACGTTGTAAGTCGAGTGTAAGGAAACGTGACAAATTGAAGAACGTCTCGTTGGAGAACGTTAGCTCGATCAGGCTTCGTTATCGCTTTTGAAAACGGCGTCTGCCTCATTAAATATCTACTCACGACACACGCGCGCACATACACGCATTTTTACGACCGGTTGCGTAATAACGGCGATAATCTTAATTGAAAAACATGCGGAATCTTTTTTTTTTAACCTATCTATTCACTGCGCTGTTTGCGGTATCGTGTCACGTTTACCGTATCAATACTATTGGGTGTTGCTAGGTCAGTTACGGGCGACACGACAGCCTACAAACCGAGAATGTCGCATGGACCGCACACATAGGTGAAATGTCTCGCAGTTTGCCGGACAGAGTGGCTGGGCTTTATTATGCCCACGGCCTATTCTGCTCCTCTCATCCCGTCATCATCCTCTCTCTCGCGATATCGGTTCTTTTATTATGCTGGTAAGTCATTCCCCTTTTCCCCGATGATTGCATTGTTTATCAATACTTGAATGACTTCAATCCTGGAAGAGATCTGCGTTAAGATATTTGTTTGGTTGTTGCAGTTGTCCACTTGTCAATCTGCCTATGCCAGGCAATGCTCCGAAAATACTAATCAACGACACTGTTCTACCAGTAAACGACACGGAGACCTCGGTACTGTATGTCCAACAAGTGGTACTAAGGATCGGAGTGATGCCATGGAGCGAAGACCTGACGCTGATGGATGCCTTCAGAGGACCTTTATACGAAGTGTTCAATCTTTTGGAGATCATACAAAACTATCAGCATCCAGAAACGTGAGTGCTCCATCTAATTATTCTAATTAATGTCGATATAGTTCATATGGGATAACAAATAATATATTAATCAAAAAATGCTTTTCAGCAAAGATCTTTTTTATTCCTGGGCTAGACTACTCTAGAATTTTTTTCTTGCTTTTGCCAAATATCAAATATATCTATTTTATTTTAAGTTCCAAAAGTGTACACTAGTACAAAAAACTACAGATCTGTAGATATGTACCTATGAGATCTTTTTCAGAGTTAGGAAGCGTTACTTTTTCCATTACTTTTGATAATAAACATAACATTGCAACTTTTTTATAATTAAATATTAAGGTTGCGCCAAGGTATATAATGTTGCAATTTTTTATAACTAAATGCTAAGGTTGTGCCAAGGTTGGACAAATCAACTTTTCCAACCTTGGCACAACCTTAGCGTTTAGTTATAAAAAATTGCAACGTTATTATCAAATTGTTTGTCATAAAAAATAATTAAAAAAATAACGCTTTTCAATTCTGGATTTTTTGTATATTGTATGAGTAATCTTATGCCGATCTCTGCGCTAATTAATTATTTTGTGATAACATTTTCTGTTATTGATAGACTTTGTAACAGTAGTTTTATTGGTGTCTTATTATTTGTATGTGTTACAAAAGATTATTTCTTTTGTCTACTAACACTGTACTTTGTTATATAGTGCATTGCAATAAAGATAAAGATTACATAATACAATATAGTCAATAATTTCTTTATTTATAACATTGGCAAACAGCAAGGAATAATTCACTGTGTTGCATTGTGTCTGTGCTTTTTTAAGTCTGAAAAGCACCCATAATATGTAACTTCTAACATTTGGAAAAAGATTATGTGTCCAATTTCTTTTTTAAGATGATTTTATATAGCTCAAAATATATAAAAAACTACTTTTTTTAAAATTAAAAAATGATTGATATTGGGAGATATTTTTCTCTTAGAATAAAGATCTCATTTGATTTGATTTTTAGATCCGGTAGCCGAAACTTATAATGTTTTATATTTGAATTTAAATTGTTTTCTTTATTTTTATTTTTCTTTATTTGTAATTGATTCTATTTAATTGTGTATAATTTAAAATGTGTTTGACTCTTACTTTGCCCTTTATTTATTGTTATTTATTTCGTATATGAAGAATCCTTCTGCTAAATATTGATTTTTAGATTAAAAACACTTGGCCAAGTATGCTTGCACATTGAAGCAGTGAAAAAAAGAAATGGCAAGAAGGCTGAGGTTTTGCCGGAATACAACTGTCTTGTTCTATCACCTGCAAATCTCTGGCAACAAAGTATAGAGTTATTTTCTCAAGACACAAATCTTATTAACACTATATTTTCATATCAGGTAAATATATTCATGAAACTATAATTGTTTTGTATGAAATAATAGTAGTAGTAGTAGTAGTAGTAGTAATAATAGTAGTATAGTCTCATATGTAATTGCTAATTGTTATTTACCGCAAATAGATAAAGCTTTTATTTGGCATATTAACTTATAGCGTTTTCTCTTGGCTGCCCATCAGTGCAACACTCAGACAGTATAATGTGTTTCCTTAGCTATAATGTAGTACAAATTTTATTACCTCACGAAGTGGAGTTTTGCTACACGATTTCAAAGAGATGGTGTAGAGCCAGTGTGACATTAAAAATTTGAAAATGGAAGTCAACCGGCAGCAGAATTAAACTACGTATGAAGTAATGTAGTAAAAGTACATACACCATGTACTTATACCATGGTGTATGTACTTTTGTAGTGCAGAACTGATGCAGTACTTATACGCAACTGGTGTAGTGCGAGGTTACACTCAATGTATCCCAAGAGAAAACGCTATTAATTTCTATCTTTATTATATAAAAAGTAGTTAATTTGTTTGTATGTATCGTTACTATTACAGAATCTTCAAAGAGGTAAGATAAGTCTTGCAGAAGTGATGTTTGGAATGAGTTTAAAGGAAACAGGAGTGAAACGATATCCTGCTCGAGTTCGCCAAAGAATCCTCCAATATGCCGTGACCATTTATTTAAAGAAATATGATCAGGAGTAAGTATTTACATAAATCGCTTTTAATTTGTTATTAATATAATTATATTAACATATATTTTATTTGCTTATAGATTCATAAAAGGGTTGCAGCATCGATTGCGAACGTATTATCAGCTGCATCAAACCGTCGACAATAGCACGGACGTTGATACGCATAATGAAGTATTAAATATTTTTTATCCTGGCGAATTCAATTACAGTGAATTCTTCCCGTTAATGATGACTTCCCTAGCCTTATTTTTCTACGAATACTTCCAAGTGCGGAAAATAGAACTGGTAAAGTCTAAAATTGGCATTGCATTCAGTGCCAGCGTAACAGTGATGGGTTCGCTATCAATGACTGTGGGTGTGTGCTTTTTCTTTGGTCTGACATTGAGCATGAGTGCCAAGGAAGTGTTTCCGTATTTGGTGATTATCTTCGGCCTCGAGAACATTCAAGTGTTGACTAAGAGTGTCGTTAGCACTCCAGCTCAACTGGACGTAAAGATACGTGTCGCTCAGGCTTTATCTAAAGAAGGATGGTCTATTACGAAAAATCTGCTTACAGAAGTGACGATCCTAACAATCGGTTTATTTACTTTCGTACCTGCTATCCAGGAATTTTGTATATTCGCCATTGTTGGATTATTGAATGATTTTTTCCTACAAATGGTATTCTTCTCGACGATCCTGGCGATCGATATCAGACGAACAGAGTTATCCAGTGAGAATTCCAAATTTCACTTGTCGCACATTCAAACATCACGCAGACAACAGTTTACTACTACCATTACCAATAGAAAACCTCATATATTCCGCTCTAAGTCTCATCCGAGATTGAACGGCCTGACTACCGGCCCGACGAACGTTATTGCTCCGAATACACAAAATACTCACACACTGACCAAGATTCCCAAACGTTTGAGATTGGTATATTTATGGGCGCGAACACGAATTTTCCAGCGTGCATTTATGGTAGGAATGGTTGTGTGGATTAGCATGGCTATTAACAATTCTGGTATCATTGAGCACATAATACATCTTAGCGAGACGCTAAAGCCAGAAACTGACATGGATGGTTATACAGTAGACAAGCCTCCATCATTAAACGATTATGTTAAGCTAAATACGGTAACACCTATTTCTATATCGCCTGCAACTGTAGCCCCAAATAAGTTAAATGAACAGGTGAATTTTCATTTTATTTTCAAAATAGACAATATTCTTATATTTTTTTGAAGTCCATAATTCATTCAAGAAAAATGTATTTTTTAGAATTTAACTAATAATACAACAGAGGAATTAAATAAGCTAAGACCTATGGATTTTCCGCCTTGGAATAGTTTGTCACTGTATCATTGGTCTTCGATTCTTTCAATGTATAATGTGTCGATTGCTGGTGGAAGAGTGACTATACTACCGACTATAAAATTATCGTATGCGGTGAGCCCGCAATTAGCAAAACAAATTAGCAATCCAAATGATGTTCAACACTTCCAGTGGCAGAGTCTCGCTACCGCTGCGCTTGATCCTTTAGATTTTTCAGGTTTAAATTTTTCAATGAAAAATTACAAAAAGTTAATTATTGAGTCTTCAACTTTTTTTTATTTTTAGATATGGAAGTACCATCGAGATCAGAAGGACGTGTATTTAATACGGACACGCCTTTTGTACCATCGAGTCCGATGGAGATATTTCTAGCCGCTCTGCTGTGTCTTATTAGCGTAATCGTGGTTGCTTATACAATGGTTGTATTATACCGTTGTATTTGCACGAGAAATTACGCGGAGTGGCGAGCCAGTTGGCACCAGCAAGAAAAGACGCACGATTACGTTACTCAATTAGTGTTGGAAGCTGTGCCTCTGGTCTTGGAAGGCCATACTCAGGAAGTAGAATGCATCGCGACGGACGGTAACACCGTTGCTAGCACATGTTTAGCGGGACATATCAGAATATGGGATTCGACGTCTGGCGAGCAATTGGCGCATATCGATAGACGACAATTTTTCAGCGGTCCGCAGAAAACGCTGAGTCAAGCGTCGCCAGATGCCGACGAGCTGATGTCAGATTATGAAAGCGGTTCGCCTCCTTCCCGAGGTGAAATGGAAGTGGCACAATCGATGGGACTTTATTCACCGGCCTCGGCAATGTGTCAGGGAAAGTTATCTCCCGCTTACAATATGCGAAGAGTTAATAGTAACAATAATAATGATCATAAAAGACGATCTATAGGAAATATGTTAGATTACGATTATCAACTCAATGAACTCAATAGCGACAATAAGCAAAAACTATTACGTCGAAGCTTAGGCAGTGCCTACGATCTTCCCGATCTAAAACCGGCGATAAACATAAAATTCTCAACTATAAAATATACACCCTCGCAAAAAAATTATGATCAAGGCTACGATTTCGGGGAGCGATATAAAATCTTATTCGATGAACACAATAAGTCAATCGAGGAGATGCAAAAATCTAAAATCAGGGAACAATTAGGTGTTTTTCCCGCAAGATCGAACAATTTAGTTGGCAGTACATCCTCCATAAATACCGACCGCACAATACAATCGTCGCCCATTATAGCGGCGATTTGGTGTATGGATTATCAGGAAAATCTTGTAGTAGTAGGGTGCGCTAATGGCAGTCTAGAATTTTGGGAGGGCACGACCGGTAGATTCAAGGTGAGATACGAATAATTTGAGTGAAAATATTATTTTAACAAATGTAAATTAATTGAATAATTCTATTCTTTCTTAACTTAGTGTCTCTTCGATGATGGATCAGGGCTTGGAATCTCTGCCGTTAGACTCGTTGGTAGCAGAGTAGTGGCAGCTAAATTGAATGGTGTTGTCGACTTTCTGCAACTTGAAAGTTATAGTGAAGGTCAGCAGATTGATTGGGGCTTCACATCTTACAGAAGAAGTAATGATCTTTCAAATATCAGAGTTTATTTCTACATTAAATTGTGTTATATTATATCTATAAATAACAAATTTATTTCTTTATTGAGCTAAATTTAATTGATCTGTTTAACTGATCTATTTAATTGATTTGTTATTTTAGCGCATGTGCGAACGGGAAGTGCTGGTTCGCCCATGGATCTAAATAACTATATGCAAACGGAGGAAGATTTGCGCTGCATGAAAATTGGCTCTCATAGAGCACATCAACAAGCGATCACTGTTTTAGATAGCGAAGGTGGACGTGTATTAACAGGCAGCCAGGATCACACCTTGAAAGTCTACGGGTACACACAGCTTAATATAATTCAATTTACTTTTTCTAAAAATTATTTATATATCTATATATTTTTCTTATATCTTATCTAGGTTAGAGGATCAGTTACCTCTGTATACACTTCATGGGCATTGCGGTCCGATATCGTGCCTCTTTATCGATAGAATAAGTCCCATGACATCCGGTAGTGGGTCTCAAGATGGGTTACTGTGTGTGTGGGATCTTTTGACAGGTAACATCTTTATCTCAATGAATATATAATTTAGTATAACTGTTATCTCTTCTAATCTAATGTTTTTATATAATATTTTTGCAGGAGCATGCATGTATAGTATTCAAGCCCACGATGGTGCTGTAGCCGCTATCACATGTTCAGTGTCCTATGTGATAAGTATCGGAACAGATGAAAGACTGTGTGTCTGGGAACGCTTTCAAGGACACTTATTACACACTTTGCCAGCACATAAAGCAGCTTACAGCTTACAATTGGTGATGTTAACGCATCATCTTCTCATAACTAGCAATCAGGTATGTATATACAATACACACATACACACACACACACACACACACGCACGCACGCACAATTTTAGATCAAAATTATGAAAATAAATCTCGATTTTAAAATTGAATATTAATATTTCAGGGATCATTAGTAGTCTGGGATGTAAGAACGGGTGAGCCAGTTCGAGAAGTGAGACTGGGTCATAAAGACAGCTGCATTTTCGTAAAGCAAATGCTGGCATTGAGGGACAGCGTCGTTTGCGACTATGGTCGGCAATTGAGAATAGTCAGATTTCCATTGGTTTCTGATAAGCTGGATTAAGTTCTTGTATGCGCGTGTACATAGCCGTGTTTTTCTTTATCTTAGCTTCTCATTATTTTAAATGATTTATTAAATTAGATGTTAGAAACTATAGATTTTTATACAATATAATATTGCGTGTATATTCTAAAGAGTGATATATATTTTCGATGTAAGTTTATGTTACACAATAATACACGTATTCACGGGAATATATTTTTTATTCGACGGAACAATTATATACACAAATAGTCACATTTTCAATTTTTAAATCGACATTATGACATTAAACACCAATTGAAAAGTTTGAAGAAATAAAGATTGTATAGTAACATAATAACGGTACGCTCTATTCAGAATTTTTTAAAATTTAATTTAATTTTATAAAGATGATTTAGAATTTTCTTAACTGATCTTCTAATTACGACAAATAATGAAATAATTTTAATATGCGTTTATTTAATATTTTATAACATGTATAGTGGCTGTGCTTTATTTTGGATCGTCTCTTAGCTTTTGTTATGTAATATAAAACCGCTTAATATTTTATTTAAATATTTTTAATCTTTTTACTATAAGTAATATCGTGATAACATTCATGCATTTGTAAAACCAATATTGTTTTTTAATATAAAAACGATGACAGTTATGACCCACAAAGAGTTCAACAACTATTAAGATAATGGTGTAATAAAAATGATATTTCATCTAAATAATATAGAACATTGTAAGTGATTTTGAATATTTATCTTTAACAAATGAATACTAATTACAAAATTATGAAAAATTGTTTAAAAATTATTCTAATTTTTTAAATTAAATCAAATATAAAGTTAAATGATTAAAATTGTAACATTTCCAAAATTATTGCCTATGAGTTTTTATGTAAATTTATATATAGATGAAAATGTATTGACATTGTGACAGGTTTTAAAAGTGCCTTTATCGTATCCGTCAGTTTCATATCGAGAGAAAGAGCGAAATGGAAACATAGATAAATACGAAAAAAAATATTTCTGTTCCTTATTACACAATATATATTACAAGTAAAATAGACCTAAAAATAATTTAATTTCTATTTAATTAGAACTCTGCAATATGCGTCTTATTTATCTAATAGCATAGCATAACAATTACTTCAAATACTAAGTATTTGTCACTATTATTGTTTAATTGAAAATAATTTAATGTGTGTACCCAAATAACTAAAAATTTAGAGAGATTCTAGCTATGATGATATTTTTAGATATCCTGTCGGTTGTGTTATGACTTAGAATTAATTTATTTCACGGATAAAATTGAATATAGAATAATTCTTACAATTAATTATATGTCATATTTTATTTAATTTTACATATAAATAGAAATAAATTACATTCATGATACTTTTTTTAATTTGAATTCTAAAACTTGAAATCACTTTTTGAAAATTGACATATAATTAAACGAATCATTCTGCATATATTGATTATGTATATTATTTGTAAACATATTTCACCGATCTAATTATTTCAATTAATTGGTATCCATTCATAATCATCCAAATCATATTTCAATTTACTAGTTTTAAAAGGAATTTTTTACAACGGTTATCTCTTTGAACAAAGTGACGTGTGCTTTCATTTTATCCTATATTTACACTGTAGTAATAGTTGTATCTAAATCAATGACACATTATAAGGAAGATATGCTTCTTGCTTTTTACTTAATATGGCAGCTGCACTGATGTTTTTTAATATAATATAATGTTATATAAAGGGATATAGATTTTTGGCAAGAAATGTATTATGTATGTTGTTTCAGTTTGTTACTCGTTATTTTATTTTTTTGTGAACGAGCGGACCTGTTGATGATTTCGAAGAATGCAATGAATTCTTGCTTAGAATGTGGAGTGAAAATTGACTTATTAAATAAGTGGAATATGTCGCAAATAATAAAAATTAACTCAGGAATTTTGGCGTGTCGAATAAAAATATTAATATATCATATAAAAAGATATTTCTCTCGATTCCGATTTCTGCCACGTATTTTTTTCTACAATCTTTATATAATGCTATATTTAAAAATTAGAATTTATAAATTACGGGAAAGTAACTCGTTATTTGTAATAGTTACAATTACTTTTATTTACAAGCAACTTCATTCTTTTTTTTTTAGCTAATTTCGACTTTAAAGTGTGTACCGATATTCATTGCCAGTATTAAAAATCTATAATATACGTAATGTTATATTACAGTTTTTCAATACTAACATTGAATATCGGAACGTAACTTTACATTTTTTTTTTTTGTAAAAACTAGTAACTAATTAAATAGATACTTTTTATAATTATTTTATATGTTTCAAATTTATTCAGCAGTATATATAATCAAAACATGTGCTCAGTAAATAATCAATGATTGTTTTTTGTGATTAAAATACATCTCTGAAAAATTATCATATTCTATAAATGCCTGTATTAAGAAATTACTAGAAGCCTTTTAATATGTGAATACGTCTTAATATTCATTCATAATTTTTTTATTCCAAGAGTGTATATTGTCTATGAATAATACAGCGTACACAACCAAATTATTTAATATAATTGTAATAAATAATTACAATAATTTATTAATTAGAAATATATAAGATTCTTGTATTTAAAATAGCAATGCAAAATATTATAAAAAATTAACAAAAATAATTGAAAAATAATGATTTTTTATTTTTTAAGTATTACTATAATTGTAACGTGTTAAAACTATGGCACACAAGAAACAGTAAGATATAAGCAATAAACGAATCAGTAAATGGTAAAAACACAAGACAATATTGTAAGCAGTAACGAATCGAAAATAAAGATTGATTTATTGCTTCGTGTCTTACTGCTTAAATATTTTTATATGTCATAGTCTTTATACTTTTCAAAATCAGTAACTTATAACTTCTTAAGAAAAAAAACCTGTAACTAAAATTTATTTTTACGAAGTAATTTTTCTAATCTCAATAAACTGTGTGCGCAATTATGTTATCACTTCTAAAGTTGAACTATACCTACACGCTATTTTTTCGTGAGTTAACTATTTTATTCTGAATGTGTACGCTTTTTTTATCAATCATTATTTTAGTTTTTGATGCAAAATATTCGAGTTTACGACCACTGGTGATCAAGTCATCAAAGAAAGAGAAAGGTAGCGATTGTAGCGAATAACATATATTTTTCCTACGCAATTTTTTACATCACGAAATATTGCGTGTCAAAACATCGAATGTACTAATAGAAAATAAAATAAGAAAAGAGAGTGATTTGTATATCTGATAAATATTGTGACATAATCGGAGAGAAAGTAAAAATATGATTGATTTAATCGGAGAGAAAGTAAAAATACGATTGATTTAATCGGAGAGAAAGTAAAAATACGATTGATTTAATTAATTGATTGCATAACTCCTGAAAAAAAATGATAAGAATATTTGATTATAATATTCTGATTATAATGCTGATTAAGGATCAAGCTTTTAAGGATTCGTCACGATTGAAATTATCGTCAGAATTTTCTAACAATTTGTTGGGCATTCTGTATTATCACAAAATGTATTCACGTAATGAAACTGTTGGCTCACTAGCGAATAATTAAATACATATGACTTCTATTTATTTGATTATTTTATTTGATAATTAACATGATTACACCGAAATTGTATGCGCAGTACAGAGAATATATTGTTCTTAATAAAAGCTGCTATATTTAATATACATCCATTTCCTCATTTTATATTTATGCCTTGTCATATTGATTATCAACTGATCTTTATCGGAAATGATCAATTGACATCGAATAATTTGAGATCTTTTTGACAGTATTCCCGCTATCACGCACTGTAAATTATATAAAAGAAAAGGAAATGATACGAAGAATTGTGTAATTTATATTCGCTTAAAATCTTCTCTCAAAGCTAACTTTCCTCTTCTGATTAGTTACACCCTCTAATTGAATAATTATATTTTGAAACAGTCGCTAACACGTTTCTTAGTATCATTACGCTTTAGAGTTGATGCAATGAATTTTCTAAGTATTTTCAACGTAATGACAAGTACCGTCCTACTTTGTCGATTGCAACAGTGATTGCAGTCTCCTCAACTATCTATATTTAAGATGAATTATTTATATATTTAAATAAAGAAAATCACATATGCCGAGATCGCGAAGTATACAACATTAAAAACATATGTTGAAAATTGTCTCAGCTCTCAGTTTAATTAGCTAATATAATAACAATATTATTTAAAAATGTATTAAAATGTGATAAATAAAATATCACTAAAAACTCAGTTTTAATTTTTACAATTACCTAATCATTAATATTTATAATATTATAATATGGTATTGTAAAGTAATCTGATATGTATAATACTAATATTTATAATAGCTACATATTTATAATATAACTTGATAAACACAAGCAAAACAATGCAAACAAATTGCACTTTTAATATGTGCAAATGTATGTGCAAATTTTATATTATCTTTATGCCAATTAATGTTGTCACTACCTCGTATGTAAAATAGTAGTATAACATTAATCGCATTGTTACGAACAAATAAGAATTAAAAGAAAAGACAGATAGATGACAGCAGCGTAATCTACAAATTAAATATAATTAAATATGATAATAACCAGTGATTAACATAACCTTTGACATTTGATTTCTTATTTTGTTAGAACATTCGCGAGAAATTGTTTTAGTGCATCAGTCAAGTAAACTTCTGTAAAATAATTATTTCTTATCCTTTTATATCCTTTAAAAATATATTGCGTCGTATGTAACAATATTGTAAATAAATATTCGAACAGAAGCAATTTCGCCGACTTCACATTCCACTTGCAATAATACACCGAAAAATGATGCCACATTGAAATCAATAAATTGGAGCATAATTGATTTCATTAAAATAAATTCTTTTATATAGGTCTGTACATATATATATATATATATATATATACACGTGCAATCTCTGATGAATATAAAAACAAATAAATCCAAGCATATTAAATAACATCATCGAGATAATGATACGTAAGACAATATATATGAAGACAAAAGAGAAGTAGTGAAATAAGGAGTAATGGAGATATAAAAATAGTCAATGAAATTCGTCTGCGATCGATTTTTTCATTGGCTTTGTTAGAAATAATGTAAAAATATTTCCTAGAATAGATTGCAGACACGATTTCAATTTGTAGAGAACAATACAATACATACGTCACATGCAGCGATATATCATTATCATTTCGCAGCGGTATGTTAGTATTGTCGTCGTATAATCTATCAATCTTAAATCCATATAGTAATTAAGAATACATTCGAATACTATCTTTTAGAAAAAGTAATCAATCATTCAACAACTATTATGATTTTAAATTAAAAATTATTTAAAGAAACTATTCTTGTATTTCTATTTCCGTGATATTTCCATTTTTAATATTAATGCCATAAAAGATAATCAGTCAAGGTGATTCAAGAATTTTATAAAAAAAAAATTATATATCTATCGATACTGTTATCAAAAGCAGATAATGCTTTTTAATTGTTAGAAAGACAAATGTTATAATTCTTATGTTGATATTTATAAATGTTTAATGTCTTCTATTGAATTGACTAATTGTATTGTTAAAATTAATTACTTTATTTGTGAATTTCGCTTATAAATTATTATAAGTTATAAATTAGAGCGCTAGAATATATAACAATATAATGTCAATTTCAATAAATTCTTCAAAAAATATGATAAATTTCTTCATAAAAATGTTAATTTGTATCTTATAAAAAAAATACATTATTCTATACAAGTATAAAAAAATTGAAC
>Ga0157364_1001100_pt1 | contig 21949 bp, 7 predicted proteins | sample AttsexASBM2_FD_111476 | JGI IMG/M metagenome (GOLD analysis project Ga0157364, IMG submission 111476) | Fungus gardens microbial communities from leaf cutter ant in Ribeirão Preto, State of São Paulo, Brazil - Atta sexdens ASBM2 | ecosystem: Host-associated > Fungi > Mycelium > Unclassified ...
ACTGTTTTTCTATAGTTAATAATATTTGAATAAAAAATTATTGAAGACTAATATTTAGTAATTAATATCTCATTAATTATTGCGAATATTGCAAAATGACTTTTCGACTCAGTTTAGTCTACCTACTAAAGATGGATGATGCGGTAATTTAATGCCACCCTATATAATGTTCTCAAATATTATAAATAAATCAAAAAACAATCAATAATTCTACAATAATAGCGATTTTAATAATAGCGATTTTAATCGGAGTAAAAACACCTGAGAAGTGCGATTATCTAAAAAATCAATTAGGTGATTATATATTCTATTCGTTCTATTCGTAATGAATGTGTTAAGAACACATTCATTACGAAAGAGGAAAGAAAGAGGAATTGAGAGGCACAATTTGTTAAGAGATTGGTAACTCGGCATAAGAAAAAAACGAAAGGATTGTTGGATACATTAATAAGGATAATCGTGGCTTCTCACGAAGTGAATTCTCAGTAATTCGAACGGTCGAGTCGTTGTGGGTGGCACCTTAATAAGGCGCATGTGCGAGCGACGATGTTGTGAGCGACTCCGCCTACGCCCAGCTCCGTTCACGCGTTTCTCATTTACTCTTGATACACACGTTTTCTCCTGTTTGCTCGCTACCACCCACACGTGCAACATTACGCAACACATGTTTATCGGCTCCCACCACGGAGGTCGTGCCACGCGCGATTTCATTCATACCCACGGTAATCCGTGATTCACAAAGAAGTTCGTCGTGCGATCGTACTATTTATAGAATTAATCGGAAATCGGAACACGAAATCATTGATGCTATGTGTGTTATATACGTATATATAATAATAGAAAAATTGTTAATATCTGTAGCTATATATATAAAATTATCTATTATAATTTGTAGTAATTTTTGGAATTATAGTTGATCTAAATAGAATCATATAAAAAACCGGAAAATACTATAAAAATTTGAAAATTGCAAGGAAATATTTATACTATTAAGAACAATGTAAAATTTTATAAATAAAAAAATTTTGTACAATTTTATAAATAAAAGTAAAAAAAGTTATTTTTTTATTCTTTAAATAATGTTTCTTTATTCTTCACACTTTTATTATTATTAATATTATAAAAAAATAGTTTGAAGATAAAAATTTTTTTGTTTTTTTTTTTAATTTCACTTTTTAGATTTGTTTTGGTTTTTGAAAAAATAGATGTAAAATAAGAAATAAATAAGAAGAAAAAAGTAAAATGTAAAATATGGAACTTTTGCAAGAAACCAAAAAGATCTTTTATTTTCCTTTTCAAATAGACCAAAATATTAATTAAAATCACTCTTCAACTTACTATTATCAAACATTATCGTCTTGGCTCAAAGTATAAGGCATTTGTAATTTTCTCGCATTTTATGAAAAGTTAAATATCTCCGCAAGAAAAATCTCAGAGGTTTTCGATTACGTTCTTTAAAGTGGAAAGATAAGACTTCAAATCTTGATTTTTTTCTATGACATTTTGTTTCTAAATTACATAAAATTGAAAAATGATATTTTTTGCAATATTTTTATTTTACCAAAGTTACAATAATAAAACATCTCATCAGATAAATTTAACATAAAAGTATTTGGCTTCCTATGTTTTTTGAAAAACAAATCGTACAATAATTTTTCGCAGAGATATCGAAATTTTTATTGTACGAAATTTTATTGTATAAAAACTTATTTTTTTTTAATGTTTTTGAATTTCGAACTAAAAAAAAGATAGAAAAGAAAAAATGTTTGTGCTTGATTCTTATAAATTTGTATAAATACCTATCTTTTCAAAATTTTTAAGAACTTCTTAAAAATTGATGATCAAAAAAGTTGGAGGCAAATAAAATTTTTTAAAAAATTTGAAAAAAATTTTATAAAAGATGTTCCATAAATTTTGGCCAATCACTTTTGTGTAGTTAGAGTGAACTAAACTGAGTCGAAAAGTTCTCTATCATTTTGCAATAGCTAACAAAATATTACTAAAAATTACCAAATATTGGTCTTGAATAATTTTTTGCTCAAATACTATTAACTTTAGAAAAACTGTAAGAAACAAAAATTATTTATTTTCTTCTCATAAAACTCTATCGAAGTTTTTCAGAATTTGTATCAACTTTTTAGTACTGCATTTTCTTATTTTTACCAACATGAGAAAATACAGTATTAAAGAATTCTTAAAAAATTCTCAAAACTTTATGAGAAGAAAATAAATGATTTTTGTCTATTACAGTTTTTCTGTAGAGTTGATAGTATTTAAGTAAAAAATTATTCGAGATACCAATATTTGGCTATTTTTAGTAATTGATATCTTGTTAACTCTTATGAAAATTACAAAATAGTAAAGGACTTTTCAGTTTAGTTAGTTCTATCTAAACACAAGCGATTTACCAAACCTTATATCTGTATATCAGATACATTATAATATTTTTCTCTCTTTTTTCTTCTTTCTGTATATTTTTTAATTTCGAAGTTAAAGAATATTTTAGAAAAAGTACATTTTTACATGATAAAATTTCATATAATAAAAATTCGATAGCTTTGCGAAAAATTACTGTCGAATTTATTTTTCAAAAAGTGTTTTAAAGTTTAGGAAGCTTATTTTCAGATACTTTTATTAAATTTTTTTTTATTAAATTTTGTCTGATGACGTTTCATTAAATTGTAGCGCTTTTCAACCATAAATGTGAACCTTTTCAAACTAATGAATAACTATATTTACATATTAATAATATAAAATTCACATATTAATGGTAATCTTATCTTCCGAGATTTTCTATTCATTATATTGTCAATATTGTGATGCGTCTTATTAGCATGGCATTCTATTTCATAGTATGTTGAGTTATAAAATTTGTAGACTCAAGTGGACAAAGAAATCATATTTTGTAACTCGACATTATGAGATAGGACGCTTATGAATATGCTAATAAGACATATTACAATACTGACAATATAATGGATAGAAGACCTCGGAGTGTAAAATTATATTGTTAATATGCGAATTATTGATATGTAAATATACTCATTATATTCATTATATTCATTAAATATATACATTAGTTTATTCACTGAAAAGAAACCACATGATCGAAACGTCTGAATCAATTTAATCGATTTTATGATTATATCATATTAAAAAATAAACAGCAATCAGTTAGGCCATAAAAGCTTTGATTTTATATTGTTTCAAATTTTATTTCATCATAGCCAATAACAATATTGTAATTATAATTGTATCACTCTTCAATTTTATGTAATTTAGGAACAAAACGTAGAAAAAAATTCCAAACAAATTTACAGCCTTATCTTTCCGCTTTAAAATGTATGGTTGAAAACTTCTCTACGATTTTCTTTTGCCAAGATATTTAATTTTTCATAAAAGATGAAAAAATTACAAATGCCTTATACTATTAATCAAGGCTATATTTTGCTATACGAGTGTGAATATATAGTCATTTCCGACATATTTTTACCTCCTGAAGATGAATCCGTTGGCAACAGTTGGTTATCTTGTTACAATTTTGAGAAAAATTGCACCAAGGAGACCAAAAATGATTATATTTTAAAGGTTTTCAAGACATTGTTACATTGGAAATTAATTTTTTGCTAATTTTATTAATGTCGTATGAAGGTATCAACTTTTAAAATAAAATTTAATGTTTTGGTTTATTTCAATAAGGCTTTTGTTTCCGAGATATAGTAATGCGAATTTAGTTTTTTCTCACATGTATAGATACTATAGTAGAAAAAAATATTTGGAATATAATTTTAAGAAATATGGTGTCAGAGATTATGTTTTCTACTCCAATGATATCATTTTTGTTAAAATTATGTGACGTGATAACCATATTTTACTAATGATTTGTATTCAACAAGTAAAAATATGAAAATGACTATAGTGTATATATTTCATATAGTGTGACAAGAAAAAGATCAAAGGAGAATGAATAAAATTGTCAGATTTTGGCCTAAACATCTTTCTTATGCACGTTTCCTTGTATGTTTTGATGTAAATCATTTGTAAATGTTTATTTCAAATTGATCTGATGGAAACATGTTGATAATCGCATTAAAGCACAAATTTCGTCAAAATCTTTAATTGCAATTTTCCTATTAATTTAGCTTGCAATTAACATTTATAAATGATTCAGCACATCAAAGAAAATTTAAAAAAATATGCATAAGGAAGATTCCATTACATTTTTTTCAAAACGATCTATATATTTTATTCATTATCCAAGACATTGTCTTATTATGGAACAGTACCTATATTTTTGATGAATCAGTTTCTCTCTGCCAAGCTGCATTGAGTACTTTTAAGGTGCAACTCTGTTCAGGAGACAAAATTGCGGTTTGCAATTAAATGTTTGATGAGAGGTACCCAATCATTTCATCATCTTACGTATGCAAAATCTATTTCATTCAATACGCGCTTTCGATACGCTTTCCATTCGCGAGCGATAAGTTAAGCTCGATGACAAGGCGCGTCTCTCGCTTGATCTTGGAGACGCGAGGTTGTCGCCTCGCCGCATTACCGTTTCGCTATTTGCGGTCGGCAGATCACACGGAAACCGTAGAAATCGCGCCTCGATATTCAAGCTTGTGAGAACGCGGGCGACCGTAAGACGTTCTTCCATGAATTTATTAGATTGAGACTTTCTCACGCGAACATCTCGAAGGAGATTCGCGGAAGTGGCGCATCATTTCCGTCATTCTCATGACTTTCTTGAGAGCAAGTTGATTGAAAAATCAAATATTTAGAAATGCGTATCACGCGAAAAGCGAAATTTTGATGTAAATCGTTTGTAAATGTTTATTTCAAACTGATCTGATGGAAACATGTTGATAATCATTAAAGTAGCACAAATTTCGTCAAAATCTTTCTCTCAGGCCAAGATATACCTATTTATTTTTTTAATTTCATGTAAAATTATGTAAAAAAAATGAACAAATATAATTATTATGAATGTAAATATGATATGATGAGATTTTCATTTTTTCATTCTATTTTTTGTTATAATTAATACAAATTATTTTTAGATATATTTTCTCGTGATTCATTAATTATCTTGCTATACCCTCGGTTACCAAAGAACAATAAATTTAAATCCGAACGGAGCCGTTTCATCGAGATGACTTCCGACCCGTGGTCAAAGTGAGTTATGTGAGGTGCGGCAGGAAGAGAGCTGACCGGAAATACCTCTACCCTCTTAGACGATGCACCCTCATTTGTCTTAATAGTAGAGAATAGGCGAGACTCCATTCTTAACTCTTAAGTTGTCGGGGTTTAAGACTTTGGATTAATGCCGGAAGACGGGAAGTCTTGTTTTCCAGAATGTTAATTAGCATCGGACATTACATGGTAATACGAGGAAAGTTTAGAACTGCCTATTATGTGTTGAGAACGAGCCATGATCCGATAATACAAGATAAGTGGCTCACCTCACAATCAGATAAAACGGAACTATGGCCTGTATTCATAGTCTGTGAATAAAATATTGTACATAAAAAAAAGTAACATAAATACATCGTATCATACAATAATACATAATTAAAAAATTGTCTCTATTGTGCTGTTTGCAAAAAAATTTTATTCCTCTATAATCAATTATTCAACATCTAAATTACATTTCAAAATTAGTATTACAAAATTTTAATGATTCAACATTTTATTTTTTGGGAAAACTTTGTTTTTTAAGTTGTGTCATTATTACATATATAGCAAATGAACGATGTATAACAATAAAATCATTATAATTTAATATTATTGTAATTATTATATACAGATGAGGCCTTCTCTCCACGTTCAAATCAGGTGCCTTTGGAACATCATCATTTATATATATATATATATTTTTTTTTTTTAATTTGCTAATATATTCTATTGATAATATGAGATACATATTTCGCGAAAAAATTTTGAGATTTATTTGTGAAGTTATTCACGTCTGTAAGTTGCAGAAATTTATAAAAAACGTCATTCATGCGAACATTCAAATTATTATATCGTCGAAATCATTAGTCGTACAAAAAAAAATGCAACAGACTGATTTTAAAGATTATAAATTGTTCTATGGATGGGTTATTTTTAATTTATCATTTTCATATAAATAAATCATTTTCCATTTGTTCACAATTTTTGTTAATTTTTGTAACATTTTTTATTATCAACTCACCAATTAAAAGATTTTATAAAAATATATTCTCATTTCAATTATGAAATAACTCTGAAAATTTCAAAATGGAATTCGAACGGATTGTATAGTTACAATATAGTTACAAATAGAATTTTTTAACTGTATAGTCTATTTGAATTCCATTTCGAAATTTTCAAGATTATTTCATAATTGAAGTGAGAATATGGTGATATTTTTAATAACAAAATAAGAATAGAATTGAATTATCCTTGAAACATGTTAACAATAGCAATATTAGTAAAATCTCTTACTGCCAGACAATCTCTCTTTTCTGAAAATTACAGGTTTTATTTCACATCATGACTATCTATTTTATATCATCATTAACATCATTGGACTTAACATTAATTCTCACTGGTTAACGAGGCGAAATTCGATTATGAATTTCCTTTGACTGTCTTATTGCGGACATGATGTGTCAAAACTTTTAAATTTCCATGGTTTTTGACTGAGATCGCTGTTTGGCAGACAGTATCATTATCCATTCTTATTTTATAGAATGTAATTAGCAAAATTTTATGTAACGAACTGATGAAGACTCTGTTAGTCGCAACATATGTATGAACTCTTATCCTTATTTTAATTAAATTTTATATTAATTAAATTTTTATTTAAATATTCTAACAAATTCGATTATGGTCGTTTAATAAAATTGTTTTTGCTGATGATATTTTTATAAAATTTTTGAATGCTAATAAACTAATAAACGCTATCTATTGGTTGCACCATGAATGTATTGCTCTTGGATTGAAAACTATTTAGTAGAAAATTTATTATTAAATCATGTAGTCATTGTAAAACATTTTAATTAAAATTTGGACTTGAAGTTTCACTGAGATGAACCTTTAAATCTTTTATTATTATTTAATAAATAAATATTTGGCAATAAATTCTTCATGTAGTAGATAGAGTAAGGTTGTACTACTGGAAAAATACGGGATATGTTGAATTGTTTAATTACAGAAGTTAGATTTGATTGTAAAACCATAAGGCGTCGAAATTGTAATATGAGATACCCGGAATATTTTTAATATGAAATAATCCATGCTCCTATGTTAAAATCATAAAGTGAAAATCGTTGTTAAAGTATAAATATTATTGTACAATAATAAAAAAGACAACCAGAATGAACGTCGTGCTTATTTCTGTGATGCTTGATACCAACTACCTGAAGACGAGTTCTGAACGAATACAATTTATCTTATTTATATATGCTCGCTTTCCGCGCATGCTGGCTGTTTGTTTTATTCTTATTTTTTAATTATTATTATTTATAAATTTCAACACTTTCAAAGAAGATATGGTCTAAAAAAACCTATTGGTATTTAGACGATTGATTAGCTAAATCGTATCTTTTGCAACATGTTATAAAAAGATTTAATTTGTTATTGATAAGTAGTAAACATATATTAATAGATCTTACACAACAATATCCAAAGTTTATTTACGTACAAATTAATGCTAAATGAAAAATATATGTATATATATATATATATATATATATATAAGAAATAACTTGAGCACTCACATTCGGCATCTCTTTCTTACTGTGTTCAAATTGATTATTGGATGATTTTGGCTGATTATTGAATTATTAGATGGTAAAATTTTAACTGCATCATGTTGCTCATCATGTTCCTTGTTCTTTTTCTTCTTCTTTTTTCTTCTTCTTAACCTGTTTTTTCATCAACTCTACCTCTCTCTAATTCAGATCCAGGTTGTCGCTCCATCGCTTTGTAGGTCGTCTTACACTTCTCCTTCTCACTGAGGATTTGTCACGTGCTATTCTTACGATTCTGTCCTGCGTCATTCTTTCGATGTGATTGTTCCGTTCCTTATTTCTATTGTATATCCATATTCTCACGTGCTTTTCTTATATTTTCATTTCATTCTTTATCCAATAATGTCCTCCCGGTAATTCTTCGGAAGATTCTTATCTCCAGCATTTATTTTGTTTTGAAGGTATCAGTTTTAGTTTTAACTATGTAACTTATAATTTATCGAATAGTGCTCTTATATTTTTGTTATTGTTGCATTTTTTACATTATTGTCGTGCTTAAATGTTGTCTTATCAAATAGTATCATTCAGACTCAGCTCGCTATTAAGGCACTAGGTATTCTCATCCGCCATCTTGGTTTCATTTGATTAATAAGTTATAGTACGATTAATGACAAAGAAGAGCAAATTCTGATAAAAATATATTGAATCGATCTGTTTTCACGTACAAAGATTTGACAAGAAAAAAGTTATTCTGCTCCGTGAACCGAGATATTAATCCTCAAGGTTGACAACTGTTCGGGTTAGAAAATCTGCCATAACAGTGATCAGTGGTTCATTATAAAACTATAAAAACATAAATTGCTAAAGTAGTAAATTTGTATTTTAAAAGCAGTGAATTTGTTTTGAAAATAGTGAACTACCTCTGTGATAAATTTTCTAATCCGAATAGTCGTCGACTTTAAGGATTAATATTACGGTTTGCGGAGCAGAGTAACACCTTTTTCTTGTTGTCAAATGTTTGTTTTTACTCGAAAATGCATGATTCAGTATATTATTATCAAAATTTGAAGTAAGCGCTCTTCTTAATTAACACTTACCTTTAGTCATTAATCTCCTATAAATCAAGTGAAACCAAATGATGGATGAAAATACCTACATATCTAGTGCCTTTATATACCTTTTTGGCTACTTTGCTGACTTTAATGACTTGCTGTGCCATTTCCCTTTCAATATCGCCTTGATGATTTATTGCGCCATTAATTCTCTTTCAATACTTGAAAGTTCGACTTTCAAGTATTTAAATGTCATCACTTACTTTTTGATGTTCTTATCGACCTCTAGTTTACATCTGATATGGTTTTTTATGTTGTCATTTAGTTTTTTGGATAGATATGATCATTATATTTTTTCCGTTTATGAAAGATGAAGATTCCTTTGTAAATCGACTTTATTATTGGCGAAGAGCACTGCGTTGTCTGCATAGCAGAATATTTTAAATTGAAATAAAATTAAAGGACTCAGAGCAAAAGCAGGATGTACTTCGCTAATATTGTGAATTACAAAAATATTATATTTAATAAAATAATATACATACGTTTCGATCTTACATTAGGTTATTTTCAATGTTAAAACTGTTATATTACTACTGTTTATATTAAAATAATGACATAAAAATTCTTGAAACATCTAATGCATTACATATAAAAACCTCAATATTTACGAAACAAACGTAATCCGACAATCTTGATATGGTCGCAAGAAATAATAGACTCTCCCCTTATATCTCCAACATCTCTTGGTGTCAATTCAGGAGTGCATCTCATTTCGATAAAAAGTATGCGTTCGAAATAATAATTTACCATGGTATATGATTGTTGGATCTCTTATTGAACGCCTAAAGCTACATTTGTCCACCAATTCGTGATAAAGTATTGCTATGTAAAATAAAATATGAAGTAATAATTGAAACTAAAGAGAATTTAACGCAAATTAAAATGTACGCACGATTCGTGTCATACCTGTATTACTAACAAAGATGATCAGAATTATAACGCATAATAGTGTATAAAACAAGCAGTATTAAGACCAGAACTCCAAAAATATAAAATTTGTCATATACTTCCATAGAGACTTCCTGTCTCTTGAAAACTTATTTCGAACTGATACAGTATCAAGCAATGAAAAAATCAAATGTGAAAGGTGCGAAAGTTGGAAGGAAAGGGAAAAGATGACGGGAAACATTCACAAAGAGGAAAGTGCTTGTAACGGGAGAATATATTTCTGGTAACGATTCTGTGTCGCTTTGTAAATTAAATCCTTTTGTCTCTTTATAAAAATCATCTCCGAAGTCAATCTTTTGTTGTAAAATGGTTCCCTATCTAAAATTTTAACCTTGTTCCAATCAAAGTTACAAGTGAGATCCGATGATCTCACTAGATATAACACTTAGAGAGCCTGATTTTTTTATTGATATTCGATGAATGCTCTGCAATTCTTGTTTTTAATTGCCTTATTGATATCTGACCAATGTATGAAGCATCACAATCGTTGCATGAGATCCTATAAACAACATCATGATGTGATGCTGTCTCAAGAATATCTTTTTCAGTTGATGTATTTTTTTAGAGTATTCGGAATCGTAAATGCTGGTTTTAAATTAACACTTCTAGCTATTTGGAAAAAGATTCAGAAATGGTTCTTATAAAAGGTACAATTAAGTATTTATTAGAGTCTTTAGTTTTAGAATTTTAATAGAATTTAAGACTTAATTTTATAAGAATGGAACTTAATTCTCATCTGGATTGCGGAGAATAAAAGGAAGAGGATCCGTTCGGGTGAGATAAAAGAAAAATAAATTACACTTCTTTTATGACAGGTAGAGAGTTGCGAGTGAAAATTCAAATATCTTTCAGAAAATATAGGTTTGTAAGTGTCAAATATAATTCTATGATTGTCAATAATAAGATTCACATTAAAAAAATTCAGGCTATTAGCTTTACTCACTTCAAACGTGAATTGAAAGCGTTTTGGAACGAGTTAAAAATCTCTAATATTCCAGTTAAACTGTCTGGTGGTGCAGCAAGTAAAATATCGTCTACATATCTGAAGTAAAAGAGTAAACGATATGATAACTGAAATGCTTTTTCTTCTAAATCTTCCATAATTATGTTAGCTATAATCTGTAATAGAGGAGAGCTCAAAACCTGTCTATAAAATTTCTTATTAAAGGAAAAATAGATGGATTTTAAGACAAGTTTAATGACTACAAAAAATTCTTTTTTAAGAATCTTTATATTCTTCGCTATATTCTCCCATCTCTTCTCTACTCTTTCAATTACCATTTTGCTAGTTAATAAAAAGCGAAACAACATCTAAAAAAGCCAATTGATAGCCAGCTTCAAAATAAATCCCATTTAGCTTGTCAACTATATAATTGGAAGCTATTTTCCACTTGCACTTCATTGTTGTTTTTAATTATGAGGTGTAAGAAAAGCGATAGTGAATACAGAAGGCTGTTAATCGAAGAGACAATGATTCTCAGAGGCGCATTTTTTAGGCAGCTCATATGCTCTCAATACTATTCCATCGGTAGTGCATAACCTTTTATAAATGAGTTCATCAATATAATTATTCTTCTTCCGTCTACTAATGAGGTTATAAAAATCATTGGTTAGTTTTTTGGAAGGCTCTTTCGAAATCTTACTTCGTAAATGTCTTTATCAGCTAACATTTGTTCCATTTTATTAAGATATTCATTTTTATCTAATAAGACTAGCGTTGCCTTTGTCCGCTCTAGTAATAAGAACATTCTGATTATTTTTAATAAATTCGTTCGTGAATTTTAAACAACATATTTCTCTTTTGGTGTGTATTAGGAGAGATGGTAACATTATGTGAATCGATAAGATCGGAAGAAATAGAGTTGTTTATAATAAAAGGTTCTAATTGGTCTATCATCCAGACTAATTCTCCTTAATGCAATCTGATATTCTATAGGCCGAATTTGACATTTTTTGTTAAAAATATCCTTTTTGTCCAGCTATCTAATTTTCTTATCAATCCTAGTTATTTTTTTATTCCAAAGTTGATGATTATTACTTTCTTGATGAGCAAAGAAAATATTCATACAAAATACAAAGGTAAGAATTTAGAAATAATATTATAACTTTTGAAAATATGATATTCTGGTTAAGTTGGTGATAGGAATCCTTAAGTTCAAGACATAACACTGCTCTCACATGATTATTAACAATATCAATAAAACGTTTTTTCTGAGTAAGTGGCTAAGTGTAATACTATTATAAGAGTATTTTAATTTCTTAATCGATCATCTTATATTCTTTACCTTTGCGAAAAGGCTAACTTCTTTGACGATTTCATCGACCGCTATGAGGAAGTTAACTTCGTTGATAATTATTTTTGTCAGTTTCAGCATATAGATTTATTCTTCTGAGATTAGATGGATCTTTTCTGTTTCCTTTTTTACTTTTCTCATGTTCGATCTATATAATTATTTTACAATATAAATATATTTTACAATATAAATAACTTAGACTTTGTAGAAGTAAATCATAAATTGAAAAAATAAAAATTAATAAAAGCTGATAAAATAAATGTGTGTATAAATGCATTTATTACATAGAAGTAGATATTACTACTCCAACTTTAGTTTGAGTCCGCCACAATATGAGTTAAATATAATAATAATAAGTAAATGTACACGTGTATGCATCTTTGTATTTAAATCTAATAAGTCGTAATTACTTAAAAATAAGATACACAACAAAATAAATAATTCAGTAAAATGTAATTTATCCAGAAGTAAAATATGTATATGTTATCAATTAGATAAGGATAATTAGATTAGATATATTTTGAAATATTTGCATCCAGATATAAGTCGCCATTTATACATAGACGGTGTTAAAGTTATGTGATGTATACGCGGAACAAAGATTATATCAAATACTTTTCTTGTAATAAAATAATTATAACTATTTACATTTATTATAAATAGTTATAATTATTTTGGTTAAATAAAATTATTTTCAGAATTGTATCAAGTTAAATTTTATTACTGCATCTAGTTAAATTTTTAGATAATTTAGTGAAATTATTTTTTCGATATAATAAATCTTTAGAAAGTGATAATAGATTTATTAGTGGATGGATCTTTAAATGTTATTCCGCACGAAAATTCATCACAAGAATTATAATGTCATCGTGTGATTCTTTGAAAGGATCCTTTCAAAGGATATTTCCAGAATGACTGGCGCATTATCGTGAGAAAACCTCCTGTGTGGCGTGTCTAATGAAAGAATTTACGACGCTGACTAAATGATTTTGATTTTGAATCCGAACTCGAAAAATTCCAGTAGCGATGTCTTATTGTTAGTAGAATTGATGAACCATCCATATTATCCATCAATGCATCTACCGCAAACGATCTATTGATTTTGAACTTCTCTGATGAATAAAGATTCATACCTTGGAATGAAGATTAAAAAATTTTTTTGATAATCTTTTTACTTGTTTAATGAACATCTGTCTTCAATTATTATAATTCGTTGTCTTATTTCTAATTGTATACTATTTGATGTACAATTAAATTCGTAATGCTACACAATCTTCCAATTATTGATTTAATTTTTATTCATTTAAGTCAACATTCTAAAGAATTTAAAATATTTTAATCAAATTTTTTAACATTATTTTATTGAAATGTTCATTTTTTTAATTATTTATACATTAAAAGTTCCGATCTATATGCTTTTCTGGCAGAACTAATCCATACTATTATTGTTCTAAAAAATCGAGTCTTTCACTTCATGATCCTCTTCGTGATTCGTAAATTTGACCATACGATGATCACGATATGAACTCATTAATTTTTTATTTAGATATTTCTTTACTCCTGCCAAGTCTCACTAGCACTCCGTTCGATCGCATGTTTCGCATTTTTCTAATATCTCAGTTCTAAGAGATCCCTAACTATTTTTTCGCTGAACGAATGGAACGAAAATAGTATTGTCGACCATGAAGAGCTCTAGGCAGGTGAGAGCTCTTTACATTGTGGGGGAGTCCCAATATCAAAGCCGACCGCTCCCGAGGGATTCGACCTCACTGTTCATCATTAAGGCCCATTGGACCGTTTATTTCCAGCAATGGGTCTGCAGTCACATTGCTGAAAAATAAACGCCCGATATTGCTTTTAACTCTCTACGATATTATCTGAATTGTACGCGCATGGCGTAATTTCGATTTCACTGATTACATCTAACACATCTCAACGCTACGATTAATACATCAGTCATTTTGGGTGATGTGCATATCTATTTTCAATAATAATTTTTGGCTCTATTTGCATACAAAATAATTATAAATTGTTTTTTATTTAAGTTATGTATACATTTAAATTGATATATATACATTTTGGGCTAAAAGTTTAAAAACGCTTTCTAAGAATTAATATTTTTAAGAAAAAGTTAAATCTAATAGAATAAGATATTTAGTTACAGTTTATATATTTAATATTATATTAATTTCTTATTTTTGTAACATTGAAGATGACATGTGAAAGAGTCGAAACATTTGTTTACATATAGAATAGAATATTAAATTATTTATGTTTTAGCATAAATATCTACGTATATCTAGTTCTGTTAGATCTCTAAGAAGTTTATTACGTATTTGGAATTAAATATTAACATTTTTGGAATTATTTATTTAAATATCCAATGTTATTTTAATGGTAATTCTTCAGATCCAATAACAGTTATTAGATCTAAAAAATTATTGCAGATAAATAATTCTAAAAAAATGTTTTTAAACTTTCGGTCTCGAGTTTACATATGCATAATATATATTCGATAATTTTGAGTGATTAAAAATATACAATACCGAAGAAATTTGATTACTGATCGATTTAAGATTGCAGTGATGTATAACATTATTTGGTATACTATGAATGGTGCATCCATTATGGCGCGTGCCCTTCGGTCACGGTTCATCGATTGTGGGAATTATCGAGGTACATCGAGATTGGGATTCACCTGTCTTCTCGAGAATGGAGCGTTTGCTCAGTGCGTGAGTGTACGTTGTACAAAAAAGACTGCAAGTAAGAAGACACCTGACAAAGCCGCACGATCTATTTCATGAGTAAGTAGCACCTGCAGCCACTGCTCTCGTGATCGCTGGACCGAAGCTTTTGGTAATAACAAAACCACTCTCGATTTCACGACGACAGTTTTTTATTTCTGATATAATTAAAATCAGCATTAACTTTTCATTCCAACGTAAGGGTGTCTGAATGTGCTTTCCCTGTAGACAATTGCATATATGTATAGCCTTATAAAATAAACTTCTCAATGTTAATAAAAATCAGATTTTAATCTTTTTGTTCCAGCAAGTAAGTATGTACGAATGTGCTTTTTCCTATAATAAGGGGAAATTTGCCTCGAGTTTATTTTTTAGATTAATTTAGATAATTGAATATTATATATGTGCAGCAGTCTTATAAAATACTTCTCATTCCTAATGAAAATCAGATTTTAAGTAAAAACAATTGTTTCTTTAACTACATTTTCATTGTTTTTATGATACATTTATATATATATTAATAAGAAAATACCGGTTCGTTACGTGGACACGATTGTAGTCAGCGCTCGAACTCACAGATCTTTATGTGGATGCCAACTATAAGCACTAGGAATGAAAGGGTTAACCTCGGCATTCCTTGCTGCCTCTTCCCCCTCACGGGTTACCATCGAAGTTCTTAAAATTTACTGCGTCTACGACAGAGATACGATATAGATCACGCAGACTATAAATCACGCAAAAACAAAAAAAACTGTACGCAGTAAATAATATTGTATTTGTATTAAAATCGGTCCTTGTTAAAATTTTTGTGTCGATTTTTTATTGTTTTTAATATTTCCAAAAATTAATTTAACTAATTTAATTAACGTGTCGTATCATGTGAATATTTGTGTTAAATTAATATTCAATATTTCTTATAGGGATGCACTGGATCCGCATCGTAAAATTATTGGATAACGGATATTAAATATTCGAAAAGAATAGGACACTGAATATCCAATATTCGATTGGATATCCGGTATGACAATTATTCGATTGGATACTGGATATTTTCTGAATATCCGGTATAAATTCCTCAAAATTCTTTTAAAAAAAGAAGAGAAAGCAAGGGAAAAATAGCTATAATAATTGACCAACTGCATGTGGAACAGGTTGCAATACAGGCAACACAGTTTCAACATTACTTAGTAATCAAATTTAAATATTAATAAATTTTTAATAATGGACAATAATATTTCAGCATTTTCCGATGATAATCTGTTTCGATTATCGACATAAACCACCATAACTGATGTGCAAAACAAAAATTAATTGTGCAAGAAATTCAACTGAAAAAAATAGAATTTTGCATTAACGATACAAATTTCTATTATAAAGTTTCAATCAAGTATATTGCCCGGTATTAATGATATTCAACCGGACAGTAAAAAAGTAATGAATACGGGATATTTTTTGAATATCCAGTGCATCCCTAATTTCTTAATGTTAAAATAATATAATTTATGAGAAAGTGAATAAATAATATAAAAATAATAAATTTTAAAACGCGTAAATTTTAAGTGTTAAATTAATATATTATTTAAATGAATATATTATTTAATATATTATTTCATTTTTCTGAAAAATGCGTCTACAATTTCTTTATAATTGTGACAGTTCCTGATTTACACAATTCCCGATTTTGTACTAATTTTTTATAAATATTTGTTTGTTTCTATTTATCTTACGTTAAATTAATACAAATTTTCCAACTGTATACTTATTTTTATTATAAATTTCAAAAAATTCCAAGGACACTGTTAGACATCGAACTTTAGCGCCGAGACACTACTGTGTCTCCAGATTAAATAATTGAATTTTTTTATTAGATCTTTGGAATTTTTTGAAATTTATTATAATTTAAGACTTAAGACAAGCTGAGAGTCCGCAAGATATACAATTAATCTAAAAATAAAATTTTTTATAAAGATAAAGCCAGACTTGATATTGCAAAAAAATTAATTCTATATTAATTTTACAAGGTATTAATCAAAGAGATCGAAGTCGCACATCGAGATTAAGCATGTCGGACGAGAAAACTAATAAATAATTGTTTTCACTTGGCATTGTTCTGTGATTGTTTCTGATTGGACGTCGTAAAACGATATCCGCTGTGATATCGAAATCAAAGTTTCGCAAAGAAAGTTTCTGTAGGCTGCCATGTCGGTGAGACTTTCATCGGGAAAGTGCTAAACCGCAAGATCTTCAGCTTTTTACTTCTTTTATGGATTACGCTAAAAAAAATTTGAACGAACCAACTGATTGAACTGATAGTAAAACCGCTGCTCTCGCAATTTTTGCTACTTAATATTGGTAAAACTAGCTTAATTAAAAGCACGAGATTTTTCAATTTTAAAAGTCTTCTTAGTAAATTTTACCTCTCTTTTTCTGTTTTATGATTAAATAGAAATTACAAATCTCATTATTGAAAAAATTGTTCTCAAAATTCAATAAAATAGAAACTAATTTGATTAAGATAATTTTATGTAATATTGATTATATTTACAAACAAAATTAATATGTATTTTTGATTCGTTTCTAGATTTCTATTTTTATCGAAGAAAAACAGGAACTCAGAAACGTACAAAGGTCGAAGGTTAACGAACTTAAATGTGTCGTAGGTATGTTAAAACGATACTTGTTGCTTCGAAATACATATAGTGCGATACATATAGCGTTACGAAATAACAGAGTGCTGATCTTTTGCCTCGAAAAAAGAAGAAAAATCCTTGGCCTTATTGTCTGTACCATTTTTACACATGTTAGCAGCAATTTATGAGGAAATTATCATGTAAATAATATAGTAAAACAATTTCACAAAATATACACTCAGAAAAAGACATAATAATGGTACCTAAAAAGATGACAACTATACAAGTTTTATAGAGAGAATTAATGCACATGATTAAATAATTAAGTAACTGTAATATATATTGTATAATTAAGTAAATGTTCTAAAGAATATAAACTCAAATAATATATTATTAGGGCTATTCAATCTGCGTAGATGTTTTATGCAAATTTATAAACAAATCAGTAAATACATTGTAATGTATACCCAAGAACTTTGATTCTTTTCTCGGTTATTTTTTTTAAATTTTCAAAAATTCAGGTTATTTCATCTTTACGTCAAATTTAGTTGTAAGCGGATGTAAAGTTTAGTCGTGTTATTAATCGCGGATTACGAGCATTAATGTAGAAAAGTGGTAATTTCTCAGTTTGTGAAAATTTCCAAGGGAAAGAATCGTCCTTGTATATTAAACTTGAAGATATTATTCGTTGAAATTATTTAATTCTATCGACATCATTTAAGATTTGATATATAATAAAGTATATGTTGGAAGAGCAATCAAAATTTTGAAAAAAAATTAATCGTTATAAGTATAAATTGCTTATTAAAATGCGCATAAATTGAATTAAAAAATGTTTGTTTAATATAATATTATAAATAAAATCAGATCTGAAGAGGTTAACAATTAATTATTAACGTTTTGTTTTTTAATATGATCATCCTTAATACAATAAGCATAGAAATTAACTGATGGATTGATTAAAACAAAACACAATTGTAGTTGAGTGCACAGTAGTTCCTCTTTGTACATTATGCACAAATCTATATGAACATTTTTTACAATAATTTCGAGTTTCCTTTTATGTACAATACCAATCTTTCGTCTTAAAGATGCTCTAAAACTATAATATTTTATGAATATTTGTATCAAAATCTATATTTTTTATTATTAACGACAAATGATGGAGAAGATTATCATATAATTTACATCACGGATTGATTGACTAAAGAATTTTATAATGCATGGACATAGAAATTTGATACAAACGTTCACGAAATACATTACAGTTCTAATATTAAATTATTTAAACATTTATAGTTGAATAAAAATATTGTAACTATAATAAGATAATTTATTCTATTATATATAATAAATTATAAATTAAAAATTAATTTTACATGTAAATTAATTCTACATGTAAAATTAATATAATTGTCACCTTTATAGCTGCTAGCATTTTTTTAGTCTATGTCATAATATAAACTGCATTCCTATTAATATTAAGCTATTATAATAGTATTAATTTAAAAAAAAAGTGGCAGAATATATATTATAATAATAAATTATAATAATAAATATTATAATAATAAATATTATAATAATAAATATTAATATTAATATTAGTATTAATATTAGTATAAAATGGAGGAAATAAGATCATTTATGAAAGAAAATTACATAATTTTTACAAAATTGATATGTTTTAGATATGGTTTAAAAGAAAGAAAATAGTAGGAGAGGGATTTAAACATATGAAAAATCAATATGATACAAATATGATACGAATTAGGATTGATAAGAAAAATTTCATTAAATAAGAGAATGCCTATATTTGATCAAAGAGAATCTTAGTACTTAAATTTTTGTTGTTAAATTATGTGAATTTATATACGTATCTGATTCTGCAATTAACTTTGTGCCGAAAATTTTCGGTCTTGAACGCATTATCATGAGAACCAGAGTAGTAATATCATTTATTAATTGACAAGCAATAACATAATTTTGCTACTATAAGCATTTTTATAAGAATATTAATAATCAGAAACTCTTAAAAATGAATTAGAAACTTTTAAATAATAACAAATAATTTTATTATGAAAAATATTGCCTCAGTCAGAGTTTGAATCTGGCTGAAACTCGTGATTTTTTGTACAAATATTGGACGTCGTATATATACGAATAAATTATCTCTCTCTTTTTACAAATAAACTCTATTAAGTCCGGCGTGAATTCAGGCAATTGCGCAACGATTGGCTATAGAGCGATTCATGGTAGAATAAAGATAGATCTCGTTAGGCATACTTGCGGTGGTAGATAGGTACCTCCTCGTGGGTGCTCAAGACGTCGCATACCTGGATCTCAGATTACAATCTTCCCGAGGGAATGATGCCAAGATTAAGAAGAGAATCTCTCGGTCCTCAAGCAACGCGTGCGCACGTTTACTAAACGGCGGCGAAAAGAGCGAAGTATGGTGATAGACGGAACGAGGACTGGTGTAAAAATAAATGAAAAAACAACGAGCGGAAAAAGGAGAAAGAATTGAGAAAAAGATGGCGAGGCGAGAAAGAAAGAAAGAAGATAATACAGTTGTCAGAAAGGACAAGAAGAGAAACTAAAAAGGATTATAGATCGATTTAAGTAGAAGGAGAAGAATACTGTATGTATAGTTAGTACATCATTATATTTTACTGAAAAAAAGATTGATTATTGGCAGAGAAACTTTTAGATAAAAATATGTTCACATTTGTTAGGTCTATAAATAATTTATACTTTTTACATAAATAAATGGCACGCTAGAAATATAAACACAAAAAAAATTCTGCTGAAGAAGAAAGGTTCAACTTTCGCTTTTTCATTCGATATCAGTCGAATATCGGTTTATTTCTGCATTTTCTTATATATTTTTCTTTAATGAAAATTGAAAATTATCATAGTAATAATGCTACACTCGAAAAAAAATTGATACATTAGAATAATGAATTAAATCTTTATTCCCATCGTTATAAAATTACTATCACTTATACTTCAATAATTTAAAAATTCAGAATTATTGATCCCACTCTTTGAATTAATTTTTACATAATCAAAGCATAACAGCGATTTCGTAACAATATGAGTACACAGAGAGAAACATATATTAAATTTTAGTAAATAATAATTTGAATAGTAGTAATATAATATTTATTTACAGAAAATAAATATTTGTTAAATAAAATAATAATAGGTAAATCAAATAACGATTCTTGTACTAAATAAATATATATGTTTATATTTAGTAAATATTCAACTAGCACTATTCGAATAAATATTTACTAAAATTTACATTTTTCTTTCATTATAAAAATTTTATTAATTTTATTTTAAGGTACTAATTTTTCCTTGAATGCAGCGTTATTATTATATAATAATTTTCCTAAAGAAAAATATATAAGAAAAAATAAATAAAACAAATCTCGAATGATTGTAAAAAAAAGTAATATCCTTCTTTATACAAAGTGTATATACGAAAAATTGGAGGAAAAAATTCGTTTTTGCTAAAAATTTTGAAAATCATTTGAATTATTTTGATGAAATTTTCTCGCATAGAATATTTTTTGAGATTAGATTAGAATCCAATCGAATTTCCCAAAAAAATTATGAATTCTGATTGAGAAATTTAAACAGATCCTGAATGGGAAATTTACTCGAATTTTCTTCTAATAAAAACGTATCTTGTAAATTTAATTAAACAAAAATGTTTCATTATGTTTAAATTTAGAAGAATTTAAACCAAAACGAACATTTGTATTTCCTTTATTACATTAATAAAATCAATTGAATTGTTACTTCTGTATTAATTATTTATAAATAAATTGTATAATATATCTACTAAATTAATTTTATATTAATTCATACATTTTTTTAATCAAACAAATCAATATATAGTACATAATTATAAATATAAATAATGCTAATATATTTAAAATATAATTTAAATAATATTATTGCGATCACAATATATTATTTAATTATAAAATAAAAAATAAAACTTACTAAGAGTAATTGTGATAGTGAGGATAAATGTGACATGCATTTGAATGAAAAACAAATTTTGGAATTATTATTATCAAATATATAAAAAGTATAATTATTGGTTATTTTCAATGTGTTTGATAAAAATAATTTTTTATAAAATTTATTTTTTATTCAAATATTATTGTACGTCACATTTATCCCACAATTACCCCTATCAGAATTACCTCTAGTGACTCTATACAGCAATATAAAAAAGGAAGTTACATATTGGGTGTGGAAAAAAATTCGTGGCGTTTTTCCCGCTAGATTAAATGCTCAGTCGATAACTACTAATCGCATCGGCAACACTAGACGTGCGTTTAAAAAGTAACATTTTAATCTTTATTTTGAGCCGAAAAAGATTGAAATCGGTGAAGTGGATCAAAAGTTATTTTATTTTGAAAATGGAAATAAATAAGGAAAAAATTCGCTACATTTTGCAGTATCACTACGATAAAGGCAAGAATA
>Ga0157364_1001101_pt1 | contig 21948 bp, 13 predicted proteins | sample AttsexASBM2_FD_111476 | JGI IMG/M metagenome (GOLD analysis project Ga0157364, IMG submission 111476) | Fungus gardens microbial communities from leaf cutter ant in Ribeirão Preto, State of São Paulo, Brazil - Atta sexdens ASBM2 | ecosystem: Host-associated > Fungi > Mycelium > Unclassified ...
AAAGATAATACTTGCGTATAAAATTTCTAGAAAGTTAAAGCGTAATGTCTTTAATTATACAGCAGTAAGCAGTAATTTACTTCTTACATAATTGGAATAATACTGTACACAAACGTAAAACGTAATCATACTACTAATTGTTCTTTTCGAAAAGTCACTATGTCATTTAACATATACTAATCATACTGAAAAAAATAGCTGCGATTATTATAATTTAACTAATATAATTTATAGTCACTTTTTTGGAACAAATATATTTATAATCGTTTAAACTACACAAATATAGTTAATTGCGCTATCAATAAAAGTTGTACACATTGCTTGAAAATCTTTTTTCTGAACATATTTTTCAATTGTTATTACCAATTAACAAGAATTTAAGAAAATTATTATTTTCGCTATATAATTATGATTGCATTTACTAAATAAAAATGTTTATTTTATTTACTATTCATATCTTTCTTCATATTTTATAATATTAATATTTAAAATTATCATAATTTATAGTACAATTATTTCATATTTGAGAGAATTGTACGTTGTTATTATAGCAATAATAATTATAATAATGACTCCTCAATCATAATTATTTAAAAATGCAATTATAATTACAAATAGCAAACTTTTCTCTCAGTATATAAAATGGTAAGAATGATTTTCTTAAAATATTTAAAAATTTAGTTAGATACAGATTTAAAAATAATTTTGTTGGACTATAAAAATAATTATGCGTAAAAATTTCAAGCATGATGAGCAATGCTGCAAAAAATTTTAATTTCTACCAACAATTTAAACATCCAACATAATTATTATGATAATCTAATCAAATTATTTTTAAATCTATAGCTAAATTTTTATTTACTTTAACAAAACCGTGTGCATTCTTTCATATACAGTTATTTCTAATATTCAATATATATATGTTCTCCAATATTCAACTCTATTAAATATTCATGGAAACTACTAGATATATCAAAACATATTTTAGTTTTTGATAAATCGAGAAGTAGTGAGTATCTTGTATTAATTTTTTTGATTTTTATTTTTGGTATGCATTTATTTTTCTCCAGACTTTGATCAATAGCCATCGGGACGTAGACTAATTTCTAGTTGCATTTTTAATACATATGACTCAATGAAATTCATGAAGTATCGGATGTTTCGTATAAGTATCGTTAAAAGTCACACGATAGACGAGCTTTATCAGCGATCTAAAAAAAAGGTGAGCCGTAACAAACGGACCGTGGGGGGTTCATCTGCGACTTCTCCACGTCGAAACATCGCGGCAATTATTTTCAAACAGGCCGCCTCCGGTCGGTCAATCTTCTCATCCGGTACCCGAAGGTATTCTAATCGTCGACTCGATCGCTCGCTCGGGCTATTTTTGAAACTACGCGAAGGTTATTTTGTTGGAAATGCGACCTCCCATCCCGTTCCATCTTGCTTCTGCCCCCCCCTCTCCTCCCTCTTTCGTTCGAACTCGACGAACCTTTCTATTCTATCTCGCCCTTCTCGCTTACCGACTTTCCTTTCGACGCTCGAGAAACGAGTGCGGGATAATTCATGGAGGTCTCAGGGAAAAGGAGGAATTCGGTGGAACATGGAAGAAGATGGAGAAAATGAAAAGAGAGAAGAATCGTGATGCTTTCTTCGCACGACGTATCGGACAGAAGAAGTCGTCTTCGTCTTTCACCCCCTTGCCCAATTTGTACCCTAGTCCGAAAATTGTTCCTTGGTGAATGACGCGATTCTAACGAATTTCCCTATCATCTCTCGCTGAGTTTCAAAATAAATGGTTAAAAAATGTGCGCTGCTTCTTCTATTAGGATCGAGAAAAATAAGAAGAGAAATAGGGGAGAGAAGGAGAGAAGGGGAATATATATGCGTGATAAAAAAATAAATGTAAACGCCTGTAACTCTCGCACAGATGCAATTCGATTCGGCAACAAACGCGGGGTATTTAGCTGGCGGCAATCGACGTCTGTAAACTATTTCGTATATGTGATTTTTTCAGCCAAATTTATAGCCACGAGAAGCGAAATGTCGATAGTAGATCTATTTTCAAGCGTACCGTGTGCGTATGTCCGTCGTATGGTGTTATTCGCGATTACGCATATATAGACACAATTGTATGCGCACACATACAAACATGACCGCCCACGTAAAGTTCGCTATTCGCTGGACGATTCTTATTGCGTTGCTGCGTTAGGATTTTTAAAACAAATCAGAGGAAATTGTCGGATATGCCGAATGTAAAAATTGTGTAATGTTGGCATATCTAAATATCGCAATAAAGTGCTGGTTCTCCGTATGTATAATCTTATTCTCCGATTTTATTTCTATTGCTGCCATACAATTTTTTATTCCTATATACATATATTAACATAATATATAAAATATAATGTAATGTATATATATATATATATATATATACTTCTTGAAATGCGCCGTCTATAACAAATTTATAATATAACATACAAAATATTAATGTCATTTTGAAATTTTTGATCAACTTATCATTTAATCACGTTACAAAGATAGATAACTTTTTGTTCTTTTTATGATAATTATTTTTCTCTCCATGTTTTGCTGAATTATCTAAAACTTTAGTAAGAAAATAATTTTGTTAAACCATCAAAATAACCATATAGAATATTTAAATGCTGCAAAAAGTTTTAACATTTTAGCAATGTTCTTAACAATAATTATTTTGAAAATTTTCAGATTTGTATCTAGCTAAATTTTTGAACATTTCAGCACAGTTCTTTCCGTATCTTTTACGTAATTATTGCATTTATGTCTCGCTTTTCTATTGCATTTATGTCTTTCAAAATGTTTCCGATATGGACCATCGAAGAAAACAGTAAATACGCTTGGAGCCGCAAGGTTTCCTGCAAAAGATTACAAAAGCGTATTCAATGGTTGACAGAATAAGTCTCACTTACATAGCAAAATCGAACATAGTAAAACCCAATGCTACTCGTCTAAGTATTACATATCGGCGTTACATCGAGATTATCGATATCGCTTATGGTTATCTGACAGATTGACGGCTTGGACTGACAGTAAACACACGCTCGCATACCCACGCGGATTTCGACGCGCGAGAATCGGCGTTACATCGAGATCTAGGAGGATTGTCGCGATACTGTAAGATTGACATTGCCACCGTGGATACAACAGATAGCTCTGAGAAAGGATTTTATTTTACGAGGTGCACTTATTTCGGCCCCGCGGGGGGTCTGGCACTACCGGCAAGTAGACACATATAAATTTATGCACGACGGACTTGTGCACTGACCCACATTGTATAACGGACTGTCTTTCGAAATACAATATTTGCAAGTTTAGTGCCTCCGGGTGCGACATCGGCAGTGCTCGTAAAAGGAACTCCCGCAGTCAACAGTAGGAGACATAAATGCGTCTATTGCGTTACACGAGATCATTTTTGGCCACTCGTCACGGTGCTATATAATCGTAAGGAAAAATTTATTTTTTCATGATTAAAAAATTATTTATACATTTGGAAAAAGTGCATCTCCTTTGATCGTCAAAATTACATGAAAAGAACAGCTTTGTTGAAATATTAAAAAAATGTAACCAAATACAGATTTAAAAATAAGTTAGATCAAAATAATTATGTAAGAGACTCGAGTAATAATGAGTAATGCTATAAAAAGTATTGATATTTTAACAACTCGCTTGAGTATCCTATATAATTATTTGAATAGTTCAACAAAATTATTTTCAAATCTGTATTTATAAGGTATATAAATTTTTAGATATTTTAGTTCTTTCCAGTAGATTACATAATATTTTGTTTAATTTATGTTTCCTTATTTAAAAATTATATTCTGTATAAAATTTCATCTGAGTCTTTGACATTAATGATTAATTTCGTTTTTAACGAGGCAACAAGAATGTTTTAAAAAGAAATGAAACGCATAATCGCAACATTAGCTATTTTCCTTGGGGAATACGGTCATATCGTTTTCCGACCCGTACTGACCATGTACAATACTCCGAGTTGCACTGGTTGGATAAAGTTTACCGTTGGTAAGACGTCGGAAGAAATATTAGCCTGGACGGAACCTTTCGCACAGAGGAAAGTTATCGCAAAGTTATGAGAGCCGTCAAACATACAAGTTAATGATTTATTGAAGAATTTATTTCATGAATCTAAGGTGACTGCGAGATACGTACTTTCTTCAGCAAGCGGACGTTGTTGTCGGCACACTCAGCTAGCCTTTCACCTCTTTGAGCCAAATATCGCGAATGCGGTATCGCGAATGAATCTTACATTGCAACGCTCACATAAGGAGAGCAATTCACATATGTTCGCGATATTTTTACGGAGTGTCTTATAAGTTGGCCATTGCTTTCATCTATATTAGAAACCAAACTGAAGAATTGTACTCGTTTTCACATTTGTCACTGAGATGACAAAGTTAAAAATAATAGAACTCATTTTTTTTTATAAATAAAGATTTAATTTAATTTAATTTAAATTAACATTTTTTTTATTAAATTTAATTTAAATTAATATAAATTAATTTAAATTTTATTTAGTCTTAGTAAAATTTATTTATGTTGTTTAAAATAAAATAATAATGTAATCAAAAAACAAGATTGTTTTTCCTAAGGAATTTTGCTTTACAAAAATTTACTTTGGATTTTATGTATTAAAATATTTAAAAATATATCTAATGATAATAAACTTATATAACGGTCGATTTTAATTTGATTTTATTTATTAATCGATATTATCGAATTGATATTATTTATTAATTAACTTATAAATTGCATTAAGCCGCTATTAGAAAATTCTCACGAATAAAAAGAAAAACGTATTTTTTTATATTTGTTTAATGTACCTATAGATTATTATTTCTGACTATTATTTTATTTATCTTGAAAATTCCGATAAATATTTTATCAACATATATAGATACATAGTTTCTGAAAAAACTAATAAATTTAGATTAGGTCTAATTGTTCGATAAGAATGTCATTTAATAAACGATTTCGTGAACGTCACTGAAATTGAATTGATTTTATCAATCGTATGAGTAAAAATGACGCAACCTCTTCAACTTCTCTGCAAAAATGATGCAACTGTTTCCCAAATAAAATGTGCTTTTTATAATTATTTTATTTTCTTTATGATTTCATAAAAATCAAGATATAAATCTTTATCAATATAAAATATAAAAAGTTAACAAATGCAATCAAGAGATAAGTTTAGCATAAGTCACAAAATTATACAAACATTGCGTAAATAAAAGTCAAAAATTAAGGAAATTTTCTATAAAAAAAAACTTATCTTTATTTAGCTCATCTTCAATCTTGTCAAATAAAAATTTGCGAAAATTAAGTAATTAAGATTAATATTCAACATTTAATTATTAAAAATAAAAAAATAGTAAATATTAAATTTGAATATCACATTTCCCTAACTTAAAAATAACTAAAAAATAAATAAAAATTTTACTGTTTGACGATGTATGGTCGACACATCTTTCCATACATTTTATTTATCATCTATTTATTATTTTATAATTTGACTTAAAAGTTTTTAAATTGTGGACGTTCCTTACTATCAAGACTTTGGATTAGCAGTTTACTTTATGTACTTGCAGTATTCGTTGACAGTACACCGAAAATTGTGAGTTTCATCCAGCCTTGTAACTGGCATGGGAAAATGTGTTCTCGACAGAAAATTAATTTGACTTCCCTGGAGACTGTAATAAATGAATTTCATATCTTCCGATCTTTTTTATACGTTAGGCAGTTTAAGTATGTAACGTTGCGTTATTATCGCTGAAGAAGGTTAAAAGACTAACCAAAATGTACGAAATTTATTATTGGTTAATTATTTTTCTTTGTCCTGTCGTCTCTTCAATAAATTTAACTTTTATATTGAGAGATTTCTTTGAACAATTTGCGCATTCTGAACACCGCCTATTTCCTCAAGTCATTTTATTTATTTTATAATAAATATTATAAAATTATAATTAATATGAGTACATACAAATAATCCGTTCACTATTTCATCATAAAATACTTTCCTCTTTTACTTTATATTTTATTTACAATAAACGTAATTGTATATTTTAATAAAAAAACACGTTAATTATAAATTTTCATATACATAATTAGTTATTTTTAATCTAATAACAGTTTAGATTATATATGATATAATACAATTTATATGCAATACATAAATCCTTGCATAAATCATATAATAAATATGATTGCCAAGATAATATTAGACTATAAATAATAACTGAAAACTGTCATGTATACTTTTATTACAAAACGTCTATGTTATATCTGTCGTCCTCGTCGATATATCCATACATGCTCCGAAAAAAAACTTAGCATTGCATTACGGAAAAATGTTGCCTCCCTTTGGAACGCTTCTGTCTTCATGAAAATGAGAGCCAGGCGCCATAATCATAAACCAAGGTACATCTGCATGCGCGCTAACGAAAAGCCCATAAGTACAGTTATATTCTCTCGAATCCAGCAGAAAGTGCTCCAGGAAACAAAATAGAGAAAACAAGAACAAAGGTTAAAAAAAAGAAGGAAAAGTCTGCGGCTAGTCTCGTTAATATCTGATCCACGGGGCAAGCTTGCCAGAACGACAGACGACCGCCGGTAAATTGGGCGTCGGTGCACTTTTAATTGACAGGAATGTTTAGCGGTAATAAACGCGCGCCGCGTCGGATGGAAGGAGCGAAGGATAAGCCGGGGAGCGTATGCCGACGGTAGCAGCAGTGCTGTCAACGACGACGACAATGACGACAGGAAAGAAACAGCGCAGTGCCAGGACCACGACTAGATAGAGACACGGTGGCAGGAACATAAACATCCTCGACCCTCGGCGGCGGCGGCGGCGGCGGGGGTGCAGCGCGCACGTTCCGCACTGTGGGCGTCGCCGTTCTGTTCCTACCACGACGGCAAGGGTGTTCTATGACGCTATAGATCATGCGGGCTCCGCCTGGTGGGCGGAGACTGCCTGCCAGTTGGTACGGTTCACCCCGCAACACTGCTGTGTTGCCAGCGCCTCCACCGGTGCCCGCCAAAACGAGCTCTCAAATCGAGACAAAACAGATCACCGGATTCTTTAAAAACAATATCTTGGATGGAAAGGATTTTTTCGAACCCGAGAGGATTTCGAAAGACTGGAGAGAACGATGAATCATTGAGAAGGAAGCGACGAAAAGAAAGTACTTGTTCAAAAATGAAGAATGAAGTTCCTCAAGAAGTTGTTCATTAGAACAAGTTGTTTATAAGAAGACGTTGAGAATGATTGCATTTTATTATTTCTTCACTTATAGTGATTCTTATAGTGAATTTTATAATAATTTATTAATGTGATTGAATAAATTTATTGCAATTATAAATATACAACTCTTTCTTTTGTAAATTTTACAACAGCGTTCCTGAAAATATTAGTTGTTAGAATAAGATCGACACTTAATAATTCGAGATAAATCGTGAATATCAAAAGATAATTATTTTTAATTGTTGAAAATATTATTTTACAACATTACATGTTCGTTAATTATTCAGTAACTTTCGATATTAGCTATAAGTAAATTGATCTCCCAGCATGTATTAATAATATATTTAATAAATGCAATACATTATAGAGTATAAGCATATACATTTTAGTAAAAGAGAAATGTTCTGCAAAATTTTAGAACTGTTGATAATGCAATAATAAACTTTAACTTAGCGGTATTTACTAAAGTTTTGTATTTAATAGAAAAAGCATCTTTAATTTATATATATATATATATATATATAAAATTCTGTATTAATTTCCTAAAAGTGTCAACAATTTCCAATTAAATTGACATCTTTTATTTTTCTATATATCACAACTGTACATTTATTGATTTTGACATACATTGTAGAGCATACATACATTGTGGAGCATACATACATTGTGGAACATACATATATTGTGGAACATGCATACATTATGGAGTATACATATTGCTACAAATTTTCGCAAAGGGAAGCGGTCAGGACGCATAGAATCTTTAATGTAACAAATTTTATAGTTTTGTACATCTACTGTGCATTTTGAGGTTAGATCTTGAAATATTTAGTAATACGCTCGACAGCTTTATTTATCAATCTTCCCACGAATTGCATTCTTAATTCGCTAACAAACAACATCGATCGAGTACTTACCACGACCAGCAGTATCTTCCTACAGTTTTCTTCGTGAAAATCTCGAGAAACTCCTAGGTGTGGCTCCGCGTCGCCGTAGTACCGTAGTCGTCATACAGCAGCGCCGCTCGTGGCTGCTATCAGAATCACCACGGCTACAGCGACGTCCTCTCCCCCCTCGTGCACCTCCCTCGTGGAGCGACATAGTCGTGGACCCCGCCTCCTTTTCCGACCTCCTCCGTGCGCGCGAGCGTGCTTATAGTCTCATAGATCTGTCGACGGGTCCTTCGGATCTAGTTGATTCCTTTTTTTCATTCAGTATCACGTACAGCTCTGTCCGAAAATCCCGCGACCCAGTTAGTTGGCGAAAAAAAAATGAGAAAAATCGCGGCATTGGACTGCAACAGAGAGAACGACGCGTGGGTGCCACGTCGCGGCCACGTTGCAGTGAGGAGCGCATCCGCCAGAGTTTGGTGCATTCGCAGACGAGAGTGGCTGGCTTTTGCGCCGTCGCTGGTGCGGCGAGACCCCTCGCGTCTGCTCGCGTCGCGACGCGCGTGTATGGGTATAAACCGAGAGAACGACAAGGCGCGCACGTCTCCCTCTCCTCACCCCACGGGGGTTTCGCTCATTCACTTGGTACACTTCGTCCAGCGGATGTCTCTCCGCAGATCCCTTCCCGCGTCCCTTCCCCGCCTCCTCGCGGCCTCGTCTGCCTCCTCGTTCGCGGGCCGCGGACGCGATCGCGGCCGCGGTCGCGGAGGAGAGAAAGAATGAGGGCGACGGAAGGCGGGAAGGAGAGGTCGAGCGGGCGCGAGTGAGGCTAGCAAGGAAGAGCGGGCGAGCGAGGAAACGAGAACGAGTATCGGAGGAGGGAAAGAGGACTACTACTACTCCTGGGGTCCCCCCCACCACACGGCCTGCCGCCGCGACGCCAGTCTGTAGTCAGTCAGCGCTGGACCGCCGCCCGCTCGATTTCGCGATCCACGAACGACGGTAGCCACCACCTCCACCTCCTCCCCGCTTCTTTTCTGTCTACCGCGTTCCGGATCTTTCGCTCTCTCTCTCTCTTTCTCTCTCTCTCTCTCTTCTTCCCTCTCTCTCTCTCTCTCTCTCTCCTTATCTTTTTCTCCCACGCGAATTTTTTCTTCTCTTTTCATTCGTCCGCTCTCTGTTGCCGCGTTTTTATCTTCTTTATTTACATGTGTTCTCTTTCATTTGTTTCATAATTATCTATCCGATTATATCTCTGTCTTTTTTTTCTGGTTTTTCGATAGAGATCTTTCGATACTTACGTATGTATGCCAAGTATCGTGCGCGCATCGTGAGTGAATGCGACATGTCATCGCGAATTACGTACCGTAAAAAGATTATCGCGTGATTATCGGGATTCTTCCCTGCCCTCCTTCATGTATTGTATTCATCAGATATCTTAACGCAATCCCGATAGCGGTCGTCCGAGACGAGCATCGCGTATTGGTGTTAACACGACGACCGATCGGGAAAGTGACGAGTGACACTCATGATTGCTTGCAGAGAAAAGTGATAAACCAGGGATTGGTGTACAAAGTACGAAGTAAATCGGTCCGGTATCGCGAGATCGGAATTACAATTCAGTGCGACCGGTGGAGAATGTAGTGACGATAGTAGCCTGAAGCTAATTAATTCAGCCGCCGGTACATCGACGCGAAACATCACCGTTGATCGGTTCCGAAATGACGACGCGAGTACAGGTGATTTTACAGAAGTAAGAGATCCTTGGAACTTTGCGTTCCCGGTTGCGCTCTGAGATTTGACAGGTGTGTTGTCGCTTCACCTTTTAATCGGTTCCTTGTGAACATACCTACGGTAGGGTGTACAAAGTTGGCCGCGAGCCCTCCATAGAATGATGGCGATCGCAAAGATTGTATCAAGATTGACGACGAACGGATTGTTGGCGATCACGATGAGGTAGTGGTCGTCGGGACACGTTGATAACCACAAGTGTTGTAAACCGGAAGAGGAAGGCAAGACTCTTACCTCAAGTGCGAAGGGTAATCCCGAGGGAAGATACTAGAAGGATACTTTCTCTTGGCACTTCCAATCGCTTGACTTTTTGGGGAACAACCGATCGCAGTTGAAGGCGAAGAGAACTGGAGGCTGCACGGATAACCGAGCACTCCCGAAGGACGCAGATGCCCCGAAGGAAACAGCACGCACCGCAACGCATGAAATGTGAGTCGAGACAGAGTCCATGCGCAAACCAAGACGATTAACAGCGACGATGAAACGTAAAGGAAATTTGTCGATCGAGCCGATCGAAAAACGGGGACAAAATCCGTTGAATTTTTTTTCAGATTTTCTAAATCGAACGAGAAACGATAAAGTGCAGCGTTAATTGTTGATTTTTGCAAATTGAGGAATTCTCGTTGTTTACCTGAATTTTATTTGGACTTGATTTTCGCGAAGATTTCCTCGCGCGAGAAAAATACACGGAAGCAAATTTTCTCACGTGTGACGAAAAGTTCGATCGAGAAGTCGGCGTTCCACCGTCGCTGATTCGTCGAGCAAACTCGCGGAGCCACGTGGAATACCACGTGGAATGCGGCGTGATTTCGGGAGTAATCGCGGGGAATTCCACGCGCGGGATTATATCCGCGTTTATTTTCTCCCGACGTGATTAATTATTTCTTCGAATCCGCGTGCTTACGGGAACATTTAACGCGCAACAAAAATTCAAGCGATGTGAGACGACGGACCCGATTGAACTGTTGTTCGATGATCGTCACCGAGCGCCGTCACGTCGGAATAAAATTCTTCGATGCGCACAACCAGAAAATTTACTGTATTTCTGCAGCGCGTGTTTATGGATTAATTAAAATGAAAAAAACGTCTAGGCGATTATAAGGAAACTTCTATAAAGTCGTAGAATGTCTTTTACTACCCGTTTAGCGTTCACGCGTATCTCGCTGACGGAATTCCTAAATTACGCCGCTGTCGTGCGATATTATCGTGCGGAAAACTTTTAACGCGATGATTAAAGAAATAGAAAATACCTGTTTCGTTGAACCGATGCGATCTCACGACTTGTCACAGTCGCACGTTCAACGGAAAACTAAGCGTTTTGACACAATTTATTTTTGAATTTTTTTTCAAAAAAATTTTCTTGATTTTTATGACAATAAATATATAGATCGCATTGCCAGCGATAAACTAAAAATAGAATAGATAAATACAATTTTGTTGTAGATAGATCATCGGTATAGTGTCGACTGCTTGAGTAATTTTAGTATGTGAAAGATGAAATGTGCAGGTGTATAAAATACATGAGTTAGTGAGGTCAGACTTTCTCGGATATTTTAAAATAGAGATTATCGACAAATCAAAGCTAATTAGGTAACTTTTTTATACTCTTATCTGCGATATTATGAGCGACAGATAAAATATACAATTAAAATATACAATTTCAAAAAAATTAATGATCCATGATACAAATGTTATATTTATATACAGTGTTTAATCACATAAAAATATCGTATCGTCCTGATATTAAATATATCAACTTTTCATAAAGATAGATACTGAGGCGCAAAGAAAGAAAGAGATTTATATTTTCAAGAAAAGAATGTTTTAATTATATTCCAAGTTCTATTAATTTTTAATAGAATTTATAAAAGCGTTTTAAATAATATGCTATTCTACAAAACAAAAATTTTAGTCATACGTTTCTATTATATTTATTATATTTTTATTATTCTGAATTTTTTGTTTGCATATCGTTTACAAAATTATGATTGAATTTTTTATAGATATTATTATCTATTAATTAAATATATTGAATTTTTGTCTGTGTGTATGTGTGTGCATTTGATCAATTATGCAATAAAAGATTGAAAAATAAATTACGAAACACGTAATAAAAGAAAAGTTAAAGTTATATAAGAATTTTTTACGAACATAACTTCTCTTGAAAGATAATTTAATAAATATAAAACATACATTTTCTGTAAGATGGAGTATATTAAATAATTTTTATAGTACAATATATTCTTCACCTCTTTCTTTTTACAAAAATATTAAAAAAAAACAGTTTTCTTAATAAAATTGAAAATTATTGGAACATGCTAACAGTTATGCAATATTTTTTCATGTTAACATCTTTTGAAAAAGGAGTAATGCGTGAAATGTTTACTAATTCAACTTACATATATCAAAATATCAGTCTGATTAAGCTTTTCTTTTTTTTAGATTATTATATTTTTCAATCAAAATATGCGCATATATCAATTGTATTATATTCTTATGTCCATTTTAAAATTTAAAGTAAACGATTAATTATGTGAAAATTAATAAAGTTCCTTCGTATTAGCGCATTTAGCGAATTTCTATAATCGGGGAAGTTGAAATCTGTCTATCTTCACCTCGGTTGAGTAAGGTCGAAGATGGGCCGAAGGCGTGCAGCACGCCATTTCGTTGAATCTCCCGACAGATGGGCAGAGCGGCCGCGGCGGCGAGGCCCACGTTCAGACCCGCGGCAATTTGTGCGTTTGAGGCCGTGACGCGCGCCATGCTGCCTTTCCCACGTGGGGAGTCATGAGGCGTAAACAAACTCGCCCCCGGTGGCGGAGGGACGCCATCTTGGTGAAGTTCTGCCCGGAAACATTTACAATTCACTCAACTTACCTTACCGAAACTCGGCCAAACGCCGATAAATCTCGTGCGCGGGCGCGGCGCGACGCGACGCGACGCGACGCCGGAGCCGCGTACCATAAATTCGCAGCAGTCCGCGGAGTTTCACTGACGTGTATGCTACGGCTTTTTCGCCGGTTCCGACACCTTCGACCAGCTCCACCGACGATCGAGGCGATTTCCTACATTTCTAATCCCGATGATTTTCTTCTCTACATGTATATGTGAACATTTCGATTAGTTACTGGAAATTGATTTCAGCCGAAGATCTATTATTTGTTTGATTGCCCAGAAAATTTACCTCAAGTAAAAAGAATCTTTTTAAAAAAGAGCTAAAAAAAAGGGTATCAAGTATAGGTGCTCCTTGAACAAAAAAAATTTGTATCACATGAAGAGAAAAACAAGAAACCTATAAAGTATAAGCACTCTATGTATCTTTCATTAAAAAATAAGAGGTACATATCTTTGTATTCTCATTGATTTATGACTCAAATAGAAAATAAACGAGGTGTCTTAAGACTGTAAATGTGAATACACGATTGAGTAACTAAAGTTTTAACAGGGTTTAAGCTAGATCTTTTTATAATACTTAAATAATCTTTCTGATGTGAATTTATGTACAAATCTGCAGATTATTATTTTCGCCGAAATTATTTTCAGTCTTATACTCTATTACTAATCCAGTTCGACTTATAATACAATTACAAGTCGAACTGGATTAGTAATATCACAAATAGTAATATCACAAATTAATTTAATAATGTTGATATTAATAAGATTTTAAAAAGATGTAGAAAAAGTAATTTATTCCAATTTTGGTTACATTTATAATTTTTCTATATATGTAATTAGACAATTTGTCTATAATACATTTTATACACGAAGAATTTTTTTTAGAATCTATCCTGAAAATATAGTAGTCCTGGGACAACATTGTTTATGTTATTGTTTTTGAAGAATTTCATTTAAATTTTTCTCATTCATTAATAAAACTATAATAAAAAATATATATATAAATAAATTTGATTAATTTTACTGCTGAAATACAGTAAAATTGCATGGTAAAAATCTTTAAAATATTGTATTAAAATATTGTACCACAGCGTCCACAACTACCATATTTTCAAGGTAAATTAAAAAAATATTCTCTCTGTGTAAGAATGCATGCTGTTGTCAATATATATATATATTTATTTATATATTATTGACCATACGGTTCTAATATTATAAACATTAAACAGAATTATTTTAATTATAATGAAAAAAAAACAATATAAATTATTATAATAAATTATAATGAAAAAAAAACAAATCAATATTTATCTGTTATGAAAAGTTAAGCATTAATAGGATTTAACATATTTATGAAGTCAGAAGATATACAATATATTTTAAATTTCTTTGCTTAAATAATTTAGAATTCTTGAAGTATATTTTTTCCAAAATACCGGACACACTTTCTTAGTTATCTAATAGTGTAGACTTTCCAAATAATTTATGCAATTGCAACAAAGATGCGCATCTATGGGTTAGTATATTTTTTAATTCTAATAAGTGCCAATCAACGATTTTGAACCGGAAACGATTGCGAAAGTTTTTAACCATGCAAAACGATAAAGCCGTCAGCGAAAGCAGACCCGTATGGGTTAAAAAAAAAATGACAAAATATGGCCTGGCGAGCTATGACGCGGATAATTTCTCCGTTTAATTTACGATGTTCCGGTGAAAGGATCCGTAAAGTACGTTGATTCCTACGAATCGATCTGCCGGTATCGATCGCGCGATCACGCTGCGTTCTCAATAGGCCCAGAAATCTAATTAGCAGTATATTATGGAGAAACGATCATCGCTCGGTCGTATTCTTGTCATTAGGTTTATTCTATTTCGTGCAAAACATTCGTAATATATCAAGAGTATTGCAAAATAAAACGGTAGAATTTCTAACCACGGTTGGAGATAAAGATGAAAATAAATATACAATTTATTCGATATCATCATTATTGGGTTGTCCGGAAAGTTCGTGCCGATGTTGAAAGAAAATTGAAACGCAGAAAATTTAAATTTTAGTATACATTTATTAAATTATATAAGTTAGTCGCCAATATCGGTATTATCAGTGCTCCGTGATATCGAAAATATTTACAATTTAAATTAAAAATATTTCTTGATTCATAAGATTTTAATGAATAATAACCGTATTAACGACTGCGAAAAGAAATACCTCTGCGTTGATAGAAAAGTGACATCTCTCAAAATTAGCAATTTCAATAGAACGTTTTTAAAATTCTGAAACAATTTTAATTAGAATTATAGTGAATTTGTAATTTCTGTAATTTTACTTTCTTTCTATGTTGCAAAGCAAATAAACTATAAAAATATCATTTTTCCACAAAAATATATTAGCCTTTAGTGTTGATTTCCTTTCTCAATATCTCAAAAAAAAGTGCTAAATTTTTCACTTATGTCACTTTTCTATCAAGATATTTTGCGTTTCTCAAACAAAATTTGACTTATAGAAATGCACTGTTATTTATAATACGTTATTTATAATACTTGTTATTTATACTTGAGTATATGATAATATTAGTTCTAGCATAAATCTAAGCTATTACTAGTCTCTAATCAGACTGTCATAAATTGACTGATAGTCAATTTATTGGACTTGTATTTATATTTGTAATTACTATAACTTCCTCTCAGTGCTCCTGGAAATTAAATGGTATTGTATTTTTAACAACATTGAATCGATTTTTAAACGCAATTTCTCAATCTGTTTATCAGATTCTGACGAAGAAGACCAGATTATATACATAACGTTTACTAACATTCGCATTCGATGCAACAGGTGTAGCCTCGACGCATCCTTCGGGCCTCCTGCCCGAAATTTGCATTACTAGTATTTCATCGTGTCTTCATATCGACTTGCATGAAAAAAATCGGCCTTGTCAATCATTGAAAACATGAACGGAAAGACAAGAATAAGAAAGGTTTTTGTTTTAAGAATTTTATTTTCTTCAAATATCTTATTCTTTCTATGAAGCGACGTTAAATTCTTCAATTTCGGCGCTTTCTAAAATTGTTAGAATAATGAGTCCTGCGAATTCTTTGGCTTCATCGCTAAAAGAAAAAGGACGCGTCTCACGCACTCGTGCTTTTCTCAGATATTTTCTTGGAGGGCATAAAATAGCACAGTCAAAGCAATTATATATGGTTACGATTTTTGTGTTTGCTAATGTTTATCGCCAACGATAAAACGACAGAATAACTAAATCGAAAAGATTGATTTGCCGACAGACACGTCTAATTTATTCAATACCGAAATCTTCAGACTCCAATTAGTATATTTAGAATCGTCTCGTTGTTACTATTCTTTTTCTCTTTTTCTTTCTTTCTATTGCAAGAGAAAAATCGATTTTGACCATTCCTGAAAAAGCAACGCTGTATTAAATTAAAAAGATCTATATATCTAGAGATATTGATCTGCGCAAATCTGAAATCTTGTTGGATCCAGACTCAAAGTTCGTGTCTGTTTCTTTGCAATTTTAATGAGACGCATTCCTATCCACTTACACTGCGAATAAACTAGACATTTCCGAATCAATATTTTATTCATAACGTCCTTGATTGGACATTACCTGATGATTTTTTGTCTCAGTCTCTAAAAACTGGATATCCTACGCAACAAAAGCTGCTAACACATTTTTAATTATAACTATTTTATGTCGTATTTAGAAATTTATTTAATTTTACTGCATAAATTTTAATTTACAAAATGTTATAATATTTTTCTTATTTTAAAAATGGTAGCAAACATATAAATTTATATTCAAGAATCGACTGCTGCTTTTATTTCATATATTATGTTTTATATTCTAGTCACTCTGTAAGCCTTGTGCATTATATAACTTTGATTTCGCTGACTATAATGTGAAAAATTTTATTATATATATGTATATATTTTAAATGGCTACATTGGCCTATGTTTTAGATAAATGTTGCTAAATTAAAATTAATTCTATTAAAACCTATAAACTCATGAGAATACAAATCGTTTAATACTTCAGCGGTTTAATACTGCAGTAATATATTACAATGTATGACGCTATATGCCATATGAAAATCAAATCAGTAACTTAAGAATATCTTTAAATAATCAATCATTCTCTCTCATAAAATTTTTCATCGAACGAAATACTTTTTTATTATCTTCTAAAATTTCCTATTAATCTTTGTTATATCAATGTCATAAAATGTTTTTAAAAAAATTATATTTTATCATATGACTAACGAAACTTTTTACTTACAATTAATAATAATAAACAAATATTAACACAACAAAAATTATGGCATTTTCGATCTCAAGTAATCTATATATGTATAAGTTAACTAAATGATTGCATCTGGAACATTTGTGTACAAAAGACGATAAAAATAAATGTCCGCATTACCGATGCAGAGTAACGCTTGGAACATTTTCTCGCCAGGAAATTACGGAAGGCGCGAAGGATCCTCTCACAGAAAAGTTTTTGGCAGAAAGTTTTCTCGAGTTGATTCGCGGAAAACGCGTCGCTTTTCACATTGCGTTTACCTGAAACGAGATCCGTGTCGTTAAAGTTTCACAGAGTCCGGTTGAGAAAACGCGTCGAATCGTATAGCTTCGTCCTGAGGAAAAATTCTACTAGCCCTGGTAAAAATTGACGACCCATGTCGAATATCTATTGCGCAAAACTTTCATCCCAAACAATGTTTTAGGCCATGTGGGCCTTACCTACTCTTATACTATAACTGCCATAAATCCTTCAATCTGATGAAAAAGCATCAGTCAAGTTCCTTTGATCCAGAGAAAAACGATTATTCAGGATAAAATGAAAAGTTTTTCCTTCACAAGAAACGAATTGTTTTGTCTAGAAGGTATGAGCAGTTGGTGGTAGGCACATATTATAATAAGGTATAAAAGTGATTTAAATATTTTAATAAAATCAAATAATACAATCGATTATTGTTGATAAATGAAGTGCAATTTGTATTAATTCTATTGATTAGTTTTTGCTTTTGTACGTTTATAAATTGAAAATCTTACTGCAACAATAGACTAACTTATGTTACTATAAATTTGATATTTATTTTTGTTACTGTTTCTAATTCAAATGGAAATTCAATATAAGGAATGTTGTTATGTTGCTACATAAACATAATTTGTAAAACACAATTAGGTTTAGAATTTATATGATAATTATCGAATATACAAAAATCAGTATGCGCTCCAAAATGCATAATATAATTTCCACACTGCAAATTCGAGTGTCGCGATACTAGATATGGGTATCTACAAAAAATGCTTTATACGTGAAAGCAGTCTATGGTAGAAATAAGTTAGTAAGTTTCAACAAGGGAGTTAAGTGTAATTAAGGTTAACGTGTATTTATCCACTTTGCAGCGGATGAAAGCTAAACAGACGGCCCTCTATATGTTCAAGATATGATCAATTTTATAATGCTTTCTGTCTAATTGAACGTTGGCATTAATTGTATGAAAGTCGATAGACATGTCCAACATGATCTTCATAAAATAATCTCGCGCGATTTAATTATGACTGTGACATATTTTATATAACTTGCTGACATTTTTCTTTTTGAATTTCATTATCAAGCAGATGTGATAGCCAAAAATGGAAAATGGCATTGATAAAAGTAATACAATAAAAGTAATACAATATATGTATACAATATATGTATACGCCTCATCTTATTAAAATTTATTAGGACATTCAAGTGCTAATGTTTTGAATTCCTTTATAAGTGGTATAAATTAAGATTACTGAAATAGATGCACATAAATTTAGTAGTTGAGTTTAACACTTACGCCGTGATAGATACATATAAAGTATCTTTGTATAAAAGAATTTCATATACAATAAAGTAAATGTATAATTTCCATACGGTAATAAATGTAAGATATGTAATAACTCTAGATAAAACTGGACCGTTGCAATGGACCGAGAAACGAAATTTTTTGCCGGGGACGAATGCCGTTAGATGCGCTTCGGTTACCGTTGCAATCATACACTTTTGTACGCGATGGCAGAAGCTGGTTCTCGGGATTTTTGTGAAAAAGAAACGATGACGAATGGAAGAACTATCGTTCGGCAGAGATATTAAAGACATATCCGCGTGTGAAACGGTTCGATGCTTAGATTTCCGCGTTATTCCCATAGATCAAGCATGGAGTCAGCTTTCTAATCGGCTCCCATTATTTCCGGTGATCATGATTTACACGCAATGCCGCATCGATGGGCGAGTACACCGAATGCAGTGTATCCCGAGATAAATGAGACTTCGCTCAAGAAGCCCCGTGTGTTTTTCACTTTGCAATCTTCGGCTGGCGACGATATCTCGCGACTAACATTTGAGTTCGCTCGCATATGCAAATGCTAAGTATGATCGATGGTGGCCACTAAAGGATTCATGCGGTAGAAACAGACACTGTACAATTTTCATTGCGCTGTCATACAGAGTCGGGTCATTTGGTACATGTGTACTTAAACCGTGCGTCGTTATCACGAATCTACGAGAAACAACTGACAGACTGATGTGTCCCACAAATTGCATTTGCGCATTATGCAAATTTTGCTGGACCAATTTACCCAGTGGAAGAGAAATGGAATTCTTACTTCAGAAAAGAATTGGAATCGTACGATTTTACTATTATTATACAGAAAAAAAGATTTCTTTAAATTTAACAAATTTTATTAAATCCAAAAAACTGTATTTATTGGAATAGTCCAATCAAATCGATGTTTAAGGTAAGAAATGTTTAACTTTTTAAATAATACATATCTTAAATAATACAATATCTTATCCTTAAATAATACATACTTTACCTAAAACCAAATATTTTTTTGTAAAAAATATTTTATTTCGTAGAGTAATATTTAGCGTAATTAAAAAAATGTTATGTTAAAAAATATTGTTCCAAATTTTTTCTGTCAATGATTTTAATGCAATAAAACTAAAAAATTGATATTAAACAAAATAATGTTTTATTTAAAATTTAATTGTTTCAACGAAATAAATAAGTCAACTAGAAATTGGAAAAAGAAATTTTTTTCTCTGTGTATTTAAGCATCTTACATATTTTAATAATTCAAACAAAGTTATTTTCAGATCATAATCTAAATTATTAATATGGTACACATCATATACATAATATACATCAGCTAAATTATTAAATATTTCAATAAAACCGCTCTTTCTGTGAAAAGTAAAATTAGCGTATAGTTTTGGTTACATATATTAATCAATTTGATTAAAATTATTTTATGAAAACTTTAATAACTATTATTTAGACTTGGTTATTATTATCAGATTTTGTTCTAAAAAACACTGTTTCGTATAATATTTGAGAAGAAAATTCCCAGTCTCGAAGAGATCGGTGGTCCTCGCGTTTGGGCGGTTTAAAAGTATCGTCACCTTTTTGCGAGAGCGACGTGACACGATGTCACGACGTTGTAATCGGTGATATGAGGCAGGCTGTCGTAAGCGGTCGTCGTCGATATCTTCGTTTGAGACGAGTCATTTAACGGCGCGACGCTTCTCGCCGGTCTCGCGATGAGCAAGCGAGAGGGATGAGGGGGCACGAGAGCTTCTCTCGCACCCTATTTTCGAGACTCGTAAAATCCGCCGTTCTCGTATATCCGACCGATCCGTCTCCCGATTTATACTGCCACGTCGCCCGTCACCACCGCCGTTGACGACGCTGACGCTGACGCTGACGCATGACGCCGCGCGCCTCTCACCGCCATATCTCTCTCCCCCCGCGCTCTTTCCCGCTCTTTCTTTCGCTTTAAGCGGCTCTAATAAATTAGCCGTAGAAAAAGACAGCCGCGTGACAGATGCCCGATGGCTGCCATAAAGGAGCTGCTGGCGACGCTCGCGGGTGGTGGCGAGCGCACATCAAAGCGCATCCGTGCGACCTCATGCCGATCCATACCGGCATACCCGTAGTTTTATGTTTACCGAGTGATTTGTTGCCCCTCGCCTGACGAGTGCATCACGAGAAGCGAGACGCTCATCGTCAAGAGGAAACGCGCCGAAATAAATGCCCCGTTTCTTATAATAGAGAGAAAGGCGCAGTTTTAAATTTTTTCTTTAATAAACACGATAAATCAGACTAAATAATATCCACAATTCTGAAGTTATATATTCGACCTATTGGGAATATTCAAAGCAGGCGGATGCGACGCACACGATACGCTCCGTCGCTGTGCTAGGCTTCGCTATATTTCATTGTCAGTCAAATCAATGATGAGAAATGATGACATATCTACGTATTAATTTAGTATTAAAATATTGATGATTGACAAATATGATTGACATTTAATTAACGTATGATTAATTATTAAGACATTTGTGATGTCTAATTTTTTTCTTGCGCTTCAGAAACAGAGTTTTTTTTTATGTTAATGCTGCCCGACTGAATGCGATTTAACCAAGGTGCAGATCGAAGTGCGAGAGAGCGGACTTTTCGATTTAAGTGTAGCGCGCGCCTTCCCGGTGATTTTAATTTGGCTGTAAATAAGGAACTGAATTACACCAAGGCGTGATCACGGGAGAGGCTGGAATCCGTGTCGTGTTGCACACTCGACGCCGAAGTGATGGTGACGGTTGTGAGTATCGATACTGAAACGTCGCGTCGGTCTGTTATTATCACGCATTATACATTGTTAGAACGCATTAATAATGTATCAGGATTGCCAGTGATGCTACGTTGTCATATCAAATATATTTTCCAACACACACTTCAACGCGATCGAATCGCTTCGTATTAAATGTATTAAAATCATAGCACTAGGTCTGAGGATATTGTTCTTTTATTTCAAGACTGAAAAAAATTAAATTTTTTTTCAGAAAAGGAAAAATTTTTCAAAAATTTGATAGAAAATTTTGAATCAAATAAGAGAAAGAATCCTATTTTCGATCGAAGTGGAATTTTGATGCTTGATAATATTCATATGCGAATTTGCAAATACATTTTTTAATTCTCAATTTGAATCTGGAATGTGAATCTTTGAATTTCTCTTATTCCGTGTCGGCG
>Ga0157364_1001102_pt1 | contig 21933 bp, 13 predicted proteins | sample AttsexASBM2_FD_111476 | JGI IMG/M metagenome (GOLD analysis project Ga0157364, IMG submission 111476) | Fungus gardens microbial communities from leaf cutter ant in Ribeirão Preto, State of São Paulo, Brazil - Atta sexdens ASBM2 | ecosystem: Host-associated > Fungi > Mycelium > Unclassified ...
GCGTCTTAATGCGCTCGTGAGTACATTATAAACCGGATTTCGAGTCGCGCGAGTATTTAGTGTTCGAAGAGCCCTCTAAACCGTATTATTGCCTCGATTTTATTTTGCGGGCTATCTCGTAATTACATTTAATGTTTCACAATCAGCAAAACCTTTAACCATCCCTCGGTATGCCGTCGTAATTTTTCCTTCGATTTTCTCCCCGATTCTTCGTTGTCCTTTTGCGATACCGCCGCGTAATTCACTCAGAGGTTTCACGATGAAATCGATGTCTTGTAATTTTACGATGCGCGAGGAAAAGAAAAGGGCGCCGAGGAAAACCTTAAGCACTACCAGTAATCGGCACACGTAGCTCATCTTCGATGATAACATGAAATTCCTGGCGAACAGGGTTCAGAATTTTTTACGGCGAGCCCACGCACACGAGCGTGCCTGCCTCAGCACGCGTGCTTGAGATAAGCCGCACGCATACGCGCGCGCACATACGATCATTCGATTCTCGCCAAACAAGCTAATTCTTTACGATAAGGCCGCATTTCGTATTAATCGGGCTCCGATAAGGACCCACCGTGACTCCGGCAAGAGGCGGAATTAATTAGGCCCCACGGCAACCGATTGGTCGTCGATCCAATTGGAGGGAGACTGGTGCTGTCTTGATCGTATCTCTTTTTAACTGTCGCGACCTGGGAGTGAGTTTAAATTGCCGAGGGAAAAGGAGTCGCTATACACGAACTTAAGATACAAATGTCTTAATTACGCGGTGGTATTCGAGGTACGATTATGGAGACTGACGATGTTGACATTTGTAAGGTGCGATAATGAACCAACGTTATGTTTTGCATTTGTGATACATAGTTTGCGGGCGTGCAGAATTTTATTTTCGATCCTTTTTAAATTAAAATATTCGATACATTTTATCTTTATATTATAAAGTACAAAACAATAATTGTAAGTAGAAATTATCAATAATTGTTATTTTGCGGTTCAACATTTTACTTTTTACTTTTAATTAGTAGAACAATATGAATGAGATATTACTGAGATATTACCAATACTTATTAAATAATTACTAATTTAATTCTTTAAAAAATTTTATTATTTATTTATTATATATGAGTATTATATGGAAAATATTTTCACAAATATAAAATTATTCGCGATCGATAATAGAGAAACATGGTTTTTATTTGTTTTAAATGTACGGTAATAATCGTTAACATGTATGTGTTTATGTATACATGCAAAGTTTTTACAAATATTTCTTTTAAATTTACAATATTCAATAAATTTTCTTAATATTATGAAATACTAAAAAATAATTAATAAAAATGTATATACAAATAATCATGGCATATTATCAGTATCTTTTAAATAATTATTATTTACTTAATTCTTTAATAAACTTTGTTATTTATTTATGCGTATCTCGTATAGAAAATATTTTAATACACATAATTGTGACAAAAATAATCATCGCGGTCAACAGAGAAGCACTATTTTTATTTATTTTAAATATTATTACATTTCAATTAAATATTATTACACATTTCATTTAAATATTATTACTATCTTGGAATTTGCGTTACTTATAATTAAGTTAGATGTAATGGGAAAAACGCCACGAACTTTTTTTTATATCTAATACTTATAATTTTGATTTATATTTTATAAGGACTCGAATTGAAGAATCAAAACATTTATTTTATTTGTTTTGTTACATTTACACGAAAATAAAGAATTTTCTGTGCATCCGAATAACTGATGTAGGCTCTGGGTTTTTTTATATTTTTCACTGATGATCATTTGAGATGATATTTTATAAATGACTAAAATAAGACAGTACATCTTTCGTTAACAACTTTTAACTTTTGCTTCTGGCACGTTTTCTCGTCCGCGCTAGAAGCGCGACGAATGCGAATAATAATATCGAGGGCGATCTCCTTCCGCATCGACAAATGCGCAGAAAGCGTTTCCGGCGCACGCGAAAGATATTGGTATCGGGACGCGGTGGCCTCACATCCACGCATGTACACGTGTACGTAACCACCGTGAGGCGGCATTATACGCGAGTCCATTTATCTGCGGGGATAAAATCCAGATAGGATCTACTGCGTCCGCGCGAGGTCCTGCCAGTATTTGTCATGGAGATGCGACCCACCGATACCGCCTTGCCCGCTCGAGGAATTACTCTCGGCGCGCTCGGATTCTTTAACGTACGCTAGTAATTTACTGCGCGACTCGGCGTCATGTCACACCGACGGGCCCCCATCCTCTCTGCCTCCTATTTCTTCTCTCACCCTTTTGGTTTACTTTTTTTTCCCCGGTCTTTCGCCCCGTTTCCCGGCGATCGTGTTAATTTTCATTCCCCTACGTAGGCAACGAACGCACCCGTTGTTTGTTTTTTCGCATGCTCCCACCAGTCTGTACGGCTTTAATTTCTTTTCTTTGTTAGTAGAACCATCCCCTCGCATCGTTTGTTTTACCTTCTCTCAGCTTTCTATCTCTTCCGTACTCAGTTTACTTCATTAGATAGTTTTATATAATGACGTCAAATTTTTTTTACTTTATATTTTTGTGAAAATACTGTTTTTAATAATTTCATTATCAAGTTTTTGATACTCAATTTACTGATTTAATATATACACGATAAATAAATAGATGATTTTTTTTATATAATATAATTTTTGGGAATACTTTTTGTTTAATGTAGACTTCTCTTATTCTTAGAATGCTACTTTGTAGCAGCTGTCCACATCTCTTTTTACATTAAATTTCACTAATCATTAGGAATTAATGTTTAGATTGAGAACAGGTGGACGCGCCGTGACGAAATATTTTTTGTCGAATGCGTGGAATTGACAGGTGTCTAGTAAACTTATTTGTATTATGATGATGCAGTTAGCGAAATCGTGAGGCAAATTACTGTCTTTGTAACGATAGATAGATATATCATTAGTCCTCAGCGAAGTGAGTTTTTGTCAACGCAATTCAATATTGCTCTGGTATCATTTATTCACGAATATACATGAGAGAGGCAAAACGAAATCACTCTCTTGTGTGGAATTACTTTCTTAAGCCTGAATTTTCAAGGTTACATAAAAACCCTGCATATATTTTAATTGCAGACCAAGGTTACATTAAGATTGTTAAAAACTTTTATTTTTTATTTGTCCGCATATCTGTTTCTTAATTATCAAAGCTTAAGTAACTTTTCTTAAATTGTTGTGATAAATACGAATTTTCGAGTATAATTAATGCACCCTTAAAGTGCCCCAAGATTACTTGGGTAGCATATAAAGGTGCAAATAATTTGGTTATGATCACGATTTTGGAATGTATAGGTTATTATAAAAGTGATATACTTTTTTTAAATCATAAGTTATTTATGGATTTTAATTTAAGATTATCTCCTGTATTTTTTAAATAAAGCTTTTTTATGTGTTCTACTAATATTTATTAATTTTCATTGTAAATATCTTCAATGTGAGTAAATATGAAAAGATATAATCTATGCAATCCTCTTTTCATAAAATGCGCACGATTGAAAAACGAGAATGCGTCTATTTGCATTTTGGAAGATTAATTTGTTGTGAAATTTAAAAATTTCTATTATAAATTTTATTTAAAAAAACTAATTTAAATTTATGATCGTATATAATTTTTTAACATATAATCCGTAAAAAGTGTGTTGCTTTTGAAATACTCTATACGTTTTGAATGATTGCATCCGCTCTTCTGGAAACAACTTACTTAATCTTTGCGCTATCGCTACCGCAGTCGTAAGAATTTCAACGAGATAAGCAAAAAGTGCACAGTCCTTGCACCTGCACAGCTAACCTCCTTTACGGCTCGCCGTAAAACAGTTAAGCACGACGGATATTCGCTTCAGACATAATCCTTAAAGACAGGCGGGAATTTTAATCGCTCGAACAAACATGGACTGCTTAAAACGCTTTGCATAGAAATGTATCAACACTATTTCAGGTATTAGCCTCAATCTTCTGATCCTTTGAAAGCTTTTCTTCAATGCACACAGTCATATAAAGCTATATCCGTGTAACAAAGAACGATAGATTGTGATTCACAAAGCAGCATATGGAGCGAGAACATCATCTTATGCGTGACACTAAGAATTAAACCATCAACGTGGATTTTATTAAGCGGTTTAGCAAAACATGATCGTAACATTATGACGATTCAATCTTTTCAATGTGCAAATTTTTGGTCAAGCTGTTCTCATTTTCTAAACATCTGCCGAGGGAAAAGACCAGCTGCATCTTGATTAGAAATCTTTTTAATATGTAGGATGCTAATAGCTATTATATTAGTTATAAATAAGATTGATTAGTATAGATGGAATGAGAGGATTTAATAGAAATAAATGCTATGATGAAACACGAATAAAAAAAGATTCAAAATGAAGACAAAAAAGAATAATTCGTAAAAGCTTCTTTTTCATTCTAAGTGAAAAAAATAAAATGCAAAATAGAATTTTTCTATTTTTGTTTACTTTTCTAATAAAAGATATAATCCTAATTAATTGATTGAAGAGAGAGATTAAGAAAGATTAGAAATTTTGTTAATGCAACATTTATTTTACAGCCGCGAATATAAGAAAGTAACGGAATTAATTTTAAACGAGTAAAAGGTATAATGAAAGGTAAACAATTGTCACTCCTTCGAAAGCTGGGGGTCGTGTACAGGAAGCAGATGAAAGGCGGTGCATTGCTTACGGGAGCGAATTAGAGACATCGTGTGAATGAACGAAACATGTGATAAACGTGTGAATGGATGGGCATACAAAAGTCTCGAAAATTTATAATGCAATTCGTGGATAGGAATGCACATCAAACTGTGTATATTTATCTCGTGAATTAAATTACAAACTAATAGTGTATGTGTGCTTGCGGAAGATGTACATATGTTTAGAAGCAATTTTCTTCATACTTATTGCATTATCATTAGATAGTAATAGAAATTCTAACATATTACATATAGCAAGTATGCAAATAGCAAAATATAGAAATCTTACTGATGATTGATGATTAATTAATTGATGTAGGAATCACAAATGTAAATTCCATTGTATTTCATATTTACGTTCTTTCTCTCTGCTGTTGTCGTATTATATTTTCCGTGTTTAACTTCTTTTCAACTTATATATACCCGAAACTCCGTTGTACCATGACAGAACGCCGTCATGCCTGAGATTTTTATTCCACTCTTTCGTCTCCCCTATTTCAATGGTTCTTTTTTAACCAAGAAAAATACAAAAGCTGCCGTACAGAAGAACAAGAAGCGCATCTAATGTCTTTATCGAGCCCGAATCTGTTCAGTTCACGCGTCAAAATCGTTCAACTTCTAAGAGAAGTCAAAGGAAGAAGATGAAAATTCGACATAACATTAGACACGGTTTTCAATTTTTATTTTATTATTTATTCCTCTCTTTTTCACCGTTAGTAATTTTTTTCTATCGGAATATTAATTGTTTTTCTTTTTATTTTCCTTATCCCTTATCTTTTTATTATTCTATTCATAAATTGTATTATATTCCATATTAAGATCATTTCTTAAATTAATTGTTTGAAAATTTCCTCGTTTAAAACTAAATACAACAAAAAAATGGTGAAAAACTGGTTCAAAAGAAGAGAAGACATCGACTGGAAACGACTGCGGCTCCTGCTGAGACAAAAGGCGAGAACCTGCACTCAAAACAAACATCGCTCCACTATTCATACAGTGTGCAGATTCGAACCTTCGTCCCTCGTTCGAGAGAATCAGGACGGGTAACGTTGAATCGTCAACGGGATCTGTCCACGACGACAATGCCGGCGTTCGAGTCGCGCTCGTTCTTAGAACACATTCACACGCGCTCTTGAAAAGGAAATGGCGTGTATAACGTTGCGGAAGAACACAAGATTGAGGTCGAACACCGAATGGCAAGACACCTACCCTGAGGCATAAGAGGGACGCTATTTTTCGCTGCTATTGTGCGATATTGCACTAATTTTACCGTTATTTCTCAAGATTTAAATTGATCGATCAGGTCACTTTTGTTTATAATGCAAATAAGAAGAAAAAAAAATAAAAGTTGAAAGAACGCTTATAAATTTAAATTTGAGATAATGTTAGGATATACCATATATGAAAAAAATTAACTTTTTTAAAGTATATAACAGTTATACTAAATATAAATCTAAAAAATAATTTTGTTGGGATCATGATAAAAATTATCTAAAACGCTTAAGATAGTTGCTGAAATGTCTCATGCTCATCATACTTTATAATTATCGACATAATTATTTCGATCAACAAAATTATTTTTTAGATTTGTATCTATTTAAAATTTTAAATATTTTAGACTATTTTAGATATTTCAGCAAATTTTTTTTCACACACACACACACACACACACACACACACACACACACACACACACACACACATGTAGGTATTCTCACATATTTTAAATTCAGCATCATTCATCACATCTTTGTTTGAATGATTGGATAAATTGATTACTGGACAATTTATATGTACCTATTAGTCAGTTGTATGATATTGACTTATGAAGCAATTACTGTGCCAGCCAGTGAGCTTCTGTTATCTATATCGACATTCCTCGCGTTCTAAAAATATTATCGATCTCATTTCGACTATGTTGTGCACTCTCCTATTCATCAAGTTGGTATTTCGTTATTCTCCATAGTAATGCTGTAATGCCAAGCAACTCGATTATGTCAATCCTATCGTGAAGCAATTAGTAAATTACTAATACTTAACTATCGAAGAACGCAATGCAGCCTCTGGTGAATATACGTCGCGAAGGAGGTACAATACAATCTTACCAGCGACAGTAGCAAGAACGAGACAGCGACTGCAAGTCCGGACGACGTTCGTCCGGCCTAGATATCATCAGGGACCCCGGTGGGCCTGGCTTCGGGAATCATTAGGGCCTGAAGACGATGCATTCCGCAGCGGCGTGGCGTTCGTCGAGAACACGGTCGTCTCTCGGATCATCTGGTGGCCCTCGAAACAGCTTGTCTCCACTTAGGTTAAGGTGATCGGTTCGCGGCATTTATTAGGAGCCTTATCAGATTTCGATTTGGGCGCCGACCAGCATCGACGTGGATACCGTAATTATTTTTACTACCGCGCGAAGTATCTTTTACGTGTGCGAGCGAGAGAAATGAAGGGAAGAATACAGAGAGGAAGAGAGGAAAAGATGCTCTGACCTCTTTTTCTCGGTTGATTTTAAGTGCAAAGGAAATTTCCGGAAAATTTTTTTTGTGGAATTATCTATTGATGGTGTAGCTAGATTAGGATAAATTATAAAGATTCCTATCATAAGCCTCTTAGAGCCTCTTAGAGTCCGCCCTTATTGAGTCTTACGTTTTTCAATTACGTTCAATTATTAAATTGATTTTATACGATGAAGTTCCTGCTATCCATAAACTACTTTACCTGACCACAGCGATTCATGGAGTTAATTTGCATACCGTAATTAAATGTTTAGCGAGATAACTGTTGAACATCTTTAGGAAAACGACGGGAGTCTGTAATGGCCGATGTAATCTTTGCAGACTTCGGAGGTAACAATTTATCGAGCTGTTAGCAGCCTACTGGTCACATCACCGATTTTTCTAAGTACTGATTTATGTTTCACTACGTTTAGTGCAACAAACAGAAGTGAAATTTTAATTTTAAATTCATTTTAAATCCACCTGCTGAGGGCATCGAAGTTTATATTTTAACAGTAGCAAGAATTCTAATTTTCTCAACATATTTTAATTTTTATCGAGTGTATGCATTCATTATATTTATAATATGTTAATACATTCAAGAAAATGAGATCTTATAGTAATTTATCAATACGTCACATACAATATGCACAATCATATATAAAAACTACAAGAATTTTTTCCCATACAAAAGAATAAAAAAATTGTAGAAAGATTTGTATGTGCAGAATTCTAGAGAGATAAATTAGAATAGATTCTATCATATACGAACCTGGAGTTCCAATTTGATTGTGCATGAAATTTATAATCGCTTATCGAGAGCTCGATTTCAAAACGCAATACATCGACATTATGTAATATAGAATATAAATCGTAACGATAGTTGAACAAATTTAACCGAGTGGTCAGTGATCAGGTGAAAACCACTTTCTGCCATCTCGATGCCATGCGTATCATCAATCATCAATCACAACGGCATCAATCTTTGTAACTGTATAATTTCATTGACCTGTTAACGTTCTCTCATTCTGTGCTCTCATCAATATACACACCCGTGTTATTGACTACGGTAATCAATCCCGTGAACCTTGCCGCGGGCATCCGTCTTCACGCGTACGTCGTACGTAGCGAATAATACCACGAAAACGTCAATAAAATATCCGGAAAAAGTACAGCATGAATTAAAAAAGGACCTCGCTTTTTTAAAGCGGTGCGTTTAATGCCAGGTGTTTAACCCATTTATTATGAAATCAATCCTATTTTTTATTTACTTTTTTTACGGCGCGGAACAGAAGTGAGAAAACAACTTCTTGACTATGTATCTACGTAAGAAACTAATGTCAGTAGTATAATTGCGTGAAACGTTTTTACATCATACTTATGCATTACATATATAATTATTTTCTGTGTGTATTAACTCGTAAAGTATAAAAAGAAAGTATGAACATAAAGACGTGAATATGCACGTGGCGAGTGTATGTGATGCTAGAGGTTTAAAGAAAGAAGCAAGGTCTAATCTGTAGTATCGAAAAGCTCGACGACGGGATCTGGCACTGATCCTCGTCGTCGACACCGGATTACGCTCGGTGGACTTGTCCCGATTGGGTTCTTGGGTCTGGCGGAAGGCCCCTACATTTATCACGGTAGGCCCGTTGAGCGTACATGCACATATACATACATATACATGTATGTACATTCACCAGTGATTCTTCAAAGGAGAAGGAGCAACTCGCGAGAAGAAGAGCGAGAGCACGATTAAATAGTGCGAGAGCAAGAGAAGAGGGAAGGAAGGGACAAAAAGAGAAAGAGACAGGAGTAAAAGGAAAGGAAGGTGACTTGGGGAATTCACACCGTGAATTTCGTCGCTCCTCTCTCGATCCCACGGGACCGAGGAACAGCATCGTGTATCCTCTTCATCTCCTCGGTGAAGAGAGGAAACGTTGCGACCGGTTCAAACGAGCGCTCCGACCACGACGGACATGTTCGAGCAAATTGTACAAGACAAGGTTGCATGCTTCGGCAATGAGCCTCTCTCTTTGTAAAAGAGTTACTCTATGTACGTACGTACTGGAGCGCGTACACATTCATATAAATCCGAGACTGAAACCTGGACCACGCATATATACTTTGTTTCTTCAAATCTTTTTAGACTCTTTTGATTATGATCCAGCTGTCACCAATGCTGAATTTCGGATCGTTTGCATACGATTGCCGCACGCAATATTAATATATCATACAAAGTTGGCAAGTATATCGAACATCTCATTACATATGCAATTGCATAGAAATTAATTCCGTTATTTGTCAGTTGAAAGTATACTGATAGTCTTGCAAATTAAAGTTTATATAAGAAAATATATTCCTCTGATAGAAATGCAGTTTTTCTAGACACCTATCCAATTACTATCTAATATTTTGTAATATTTTTAATTATTATCTGTATTTTCATTAGTTGTGCCAATACTGAGTAAGAAATGGAGAGTTTTATTTTGTCCATTTCATGAGCAGTTGACTTACTTATTAATCAATTTAATATCCATTATTTGTTGTGTTTCTATTCAGTAATTGAATTCATATTTTACGTAACTTTTATATGCAGTAACTGTAAGCAAAGCATTACATCCTGATTGGGATCCTAAGTAATTTTCTATCTCAGTTATTAGACAGAAGTTAATATAACTGTTTAATAACTGCTTGAAATTTCTATCAAGGTTAACAATACATGATTCTTTCTTTTAATCTCCTTAGTCATCTAAGAAAATATATATAATGAAAAATAATAAATATAATATTATCGTGGCAATAGGATAAAATCAAAATTAATATCTGAAAGTTATAAAAGTTAAAAGTCAACGTTCAAGTCTTATAATATATTTACAAAATTTATGCTTGACAAGTGCTAGACATTTTTCTGAAACGTATAATAATGTAACAATGTATGCAGTAGCGATCGGTACCGCAAACGAGGGTTTCTCTATGCAACGTCGCTGCTTGAAAATAATCACCTATTGTGCGGCTAGATATCGGTACCATCTCCCGTATCGTTGAAAAATCAGGTGGCGTCCCGAGCAAGCTTTTTAATGGTGGCTGGCGACCAAATCGGTAGAGACGCATTGTTTACGAGCGTTAAACACCTGTAACGCGCGCCTGTTACCACGGTGAAACACAAACGAACACGGCGAACGTGCGATAAGTTGGTGCATGCTGTAACCGAGTTGCATACGATTGTGCGGAAAGAAGCTGAACACTGCGCACGTATAATATGTCGCACGCGCGTGTTTTCGCCATTAACGACTCGTCGCTCGTAATTTATAGGCCATTAATTAAGGACCGGATAAAAATGAGCGCTATAAAATTATAGAACAATCTGGACGAAGTCCAAAGGTTTTCTCATTTCTCCTACGTGCGTCTCTCTCCTTGATGCATCGTTCTATCATCCGGTATTTTAATGCAATCGCTCCCGCGCCACAAGCATGCGGTTTCGCGATAACGTTTTGCGTTAATACAGCGAACGCATTGAGGCGTGTCTCACTTTAATATTTCTAAAAACGCCATCTCGAGGAAGTAGGAAAGAGGGAACGCGAACGAAGGAGGATGGTCTTATTAATGCGCGTGGTTGATCGTAAACGGTTTAATTTCGCCTATTTCCTGAGTAATATTGACGCGCTCACGATGTAGGTTGTATGATGTAACGATAACTGCTGTATCGAAATTACGGTCGTAAAGCTTCCTCGATTTTGCTTCATATAAACAATATTTGTTCGACGCGATAGGAACACACTTAAGATTCTAGCGATATTTTTAATGATGTAGGATGAAAATCGATTGCACACGGCATCAGATCTTATGTGGTTCTCCCTCGTGTAACTGTCATCCTGGAATGTCGCAATGAAAAAAGTAAGGAAGCTGACTCGAAGTGAAAGTCAGCACGTGCAACAAAATGCATACTCGCAGAAATCTTGAATAATAAATCTATCTAAATTGGACGTATGTCTATTGCATTCAAACATCGTAGATAAAAATATTGTTATAAAGGATTATGACGAGTTATCCAGTGCCGACCAGACTTTAAATATTATAAAATCGCGAGTATACAAATTATGTACGATAAATGAAACAACAAAAGTTCAACATAAGATGGAATTGTTGAAGCTTTCAAAGTTATATCTCATTAAAGTTTTAACTCATGCAGATTTAGAGAAGATATTAGTCCTGGTTGCATCTTATGATTGGAACATCCGACATTCTCTCAGAAGGACCGGAGAGGCCATGGAATAATAGCGCACCTACGGTAGTACACATATATCTTGTACCCGTGACAATATCTGGCCCCTCTCGGAGCACAGCGTCGCGATCCGTGGACAGCGGAGAAGCTCTGTGAGAGCCCGTCGAGTGATTTATAAACGGATCGAGATGAGGAGGGTGGGACGAATGCAAATTTCAAGCCACGTGAACTTGCTGTTCCGCCCAGGCCTACGTGGCACTTGAGAAACACTCATCGAGAACCCCATTGTCTTAGGTCTATTTATCTTCGGCTCTCCGAGGTCTGCCGGAATGCCACATTCTTGCCGCGGCTTTTCCACTTAACCTTACGAATGTGGAAGGCAGGTGAGCCGGACAGAATCGCTCGCGCGTCGTTAATCATTACTGTCAGTCGAGATTAAGCGTATGGCTGGCGACGATATTACGGGCAACACGGTAGGAGCTGCACGTTGGTGTGCGCGTGTGCACGTATGTGTACCGTATCTGTAAAAGTTAATCGACGAGACTAATTAAATAAACTACCTCGGCCCACGGTACCGGATATCGAGCACGAGACCGAAGAATTAAATTGTCAGCTTCGCGAAGAGTCATTACGCGGTGCCCGTAGATTAGCCGTTGATTCTTTTTTCTTTCAAATAACGGAACGTTCAAAAATGTAAACGTCGGAAAGTGGATAATCATGTTGAAACCACGCGTGGCTAATGACTCGGTACAATGCACAATAGGTCGCTTATTCTATGTCGATACAGAAAACTGCTTCGTTATCCCTATATTATGAACGAAGAAAAAATTGGAACTCAATTACACGTTAATCAAAATCTTTAAATAATTTTGTAATGAAGGATATAATTGACGATTTACGAGATTTATTTGCGTAAAATGAGTTGACGAGAATGGATGTTTAAGAATGAAATTATTTAGATTAATATGCAATAAGATGTATATATATATTAATCTTTATCTTGAATATTTTGTGTCTGATCGATTCTTGTTCGTGTAACAAATTTCTCGTAAATTCAACGAGTTAAATTATATACTACATTTGATTATTTTTTAAAATGAAGTCTAAATATTGTTCTAGAAAATTGAAAGTATATTTTTGAATTTTTAATCATTTTAAATACGATGAGTTTTTTTGAACCATTTTAAATAGATTAAAAAATGAAGAGAGAGATATCTGTGAGATGAGCGACTGTTTTGTGTGGTATCGTAAGGGTTAATATAATATAAATATGTGTGATGATTTTATTGTGAGGATGATCGAATAAATTAAACATTCATTTTCTTAACATCGATTTTTCAAAAATTTATTAGATCGTAAAATTTTCATATAGATCTGAAACTTCGATTTATCGACGATTTCGTTGAAGTTGCACAGAATTGCAAATGTCTCACAGAAATGAAAAGAAGAAAAAACAATAAAAAGAAAGAAAAGAAGAAGAAGAAAAAGAAGAAGAAGAAGAAGAAGAAGAAGAAGCTGAGGACAACCAGCAATGAAGAAGAAAGAGGAAAGAAGAGGATTGTTTCCTGGCGGCTCGGAGGCCCGTTTTATCTCCCTCTCTTTCTCTCTGTTCCTCTCTCTCCTCTCTCGTTTTATTTTCACGAAGGTGAGGAGCCGGTTTGCATAAGAGGAGCAGAGAGAAAGAATAGGAAGAGCGAAGGAAAGGGAGTTGAGTCTCGACTGGCTGCCCTGCCGTTGCTCACAGGGTACACCAGGCGCTGAAGAATCAAGAGGAACTCCAAAGACGTTGGCCCATCGAATCTCTTAGCTTTCATGCCACGATCTTCACTATAGATATGCACGTACACACATGCGCGTGTTCACGTCTAAGTATAATATGCTCCGAGATTCGCGTTCACGCTCGTGCGAGCGCGCGTTGTATCTCGCGAAGCGCGGAAGAGAGCCACGCTCCTTTTCTTGTCATCTCGAGCTATTCGCTCACCAGTTACTCCTCCGGAGATATTCTTCTTCTTAGAGACGTTCCACACATACACTCCACGTCCCGCTTCCTTGCGGATACTACGAAAGGTTTTCCCGACAGGGCCAACAGCCGCCTTCAGTAAGATCCGTAATTCGAGATATACGAATCCCAGTGGATATCTCGACTCGTTACTCGAGAGTCGGCAATCAGTTCGAGTAACGAGAACCGTCAAACGCTTCACCTGTTCTTTCGTTCTGCTATCTCGCACACCTCTTCCTGAAACACCGCGGTTTCAACGAAGCACTATTCTGACGTGACATCATGTGTCTTTCAACTTTGCCTGCAATCCTTTCTACTTCTTCGTTAAGTCGCGATATCGCACCTTCGATCAATCATTATCGTCACGATCGATAGTGATCTACATTGAACACCGATGCTTTCCGGCAATTCACGCCGGCACCATTGACTAGGATGTATCGTAGAAGATTTAAGTATCTACGTGAGAGATCTGAATGCCTTAGATACTACCGGCTATTAAGGCGACTTTCTCACGATTGCGGCAATAACTTTTGGCATTATATCGCAACATGTCGGCACAATTCAAAGTCAGAATTTACGATTTATAAATTGCAAATATATTTTTCTGATGAACCTAAAAACTGAATATGTATAAAAAATTAATTTTATAAACATTAATTAGTTTACTTGATTTGTCTCTAAAGATTTGAAAGAAAAATGGAAAAGAAGTTATTCTAACTATGCGATTAAAAGCAAAACTATATAAAAATATAGCAGAAAGAAAGTGACTATGACTAAAGGAAGACGAAATCACGTGTCGGTCGAGAGTGGTGGTCAGCCGTGAAGTTGCGACGGGAAAGAAAAGAAAGACAGAAAGAAGGAATGTCGGTGGTTCACGGTAATAAAATACAGGCGCACACGCGCGTGCGTCGTGCCGAAATCGTGCGACGTGCAGACGGCAAAGTCGAGCGCGAAACGCTCGCTGTTCTACGGAAGAAATAAAAAGAAGAAATGTACGAAAGAGCAGGAGACAAGGAAAGTAACAGAGAGTGCACATGTGATGTAACAGAAGAAGAAGAACGCGAGACAACGGAGAAAGAGTTATCTGCATCAAGATAGCATGCAGTTCTCCAGCTACCATACGGCGAACGGCAAGAGTTTGCATTGTTGGCATCACCAGAGGCAACGAGTGAAAGACATTTAGGTGACTTGGGAAACGGGGGATGACTTACGATAATTTTAAACAATTTAAACAAATAGAAAAATTGCAAGAATATTTTCTTATTCATATTTATTTATTTATTTACATAAATATACCTGCAGATGATTTTATTCGAGTCGGAAGTAAAATCGAGATCGGTGAGAGACAATAAATCTGATTAAATTCATGCAATAAGCATACAAAGAGCAGAGTGCGTATCTTTGCGGAAGGACTCGAGTCATAAGAACATCACATGACAATAAGAAATGCATGACTGAAGAATCCGAGGAAAGGGGAAGAGAGAAAGTAGCCGATACAAAATTCCTTGCAATCAACATTATCTCTCATAATGTCGACGTCCCCAGAGGAATCTTTTCCACCTTGTCTTCGCTTCAGTTTCTTCTTACAACACTTTTCGAATTCCTAAATTGGTAATGACACACTATGCGTGATTAATTTTGTATAATTCTTACCGACGTATATATTTTATTTTTTTAAAGACCAACAGTTATTATAAAAAGCCGAGACTGCATTGTAATGATAGATTTTTCTTGTTGTAACTATAGCTTATATAGTAATAGTTGATCCGACAGACATTTCACGAGAAATTTTGGTATTCATACATCAAGTTTATTCCTTTCATTCATAACGCGTTTTATGCTGGAGCAAGAATGTAAAGATGATGTGATAAAAAACTTTTAATGGAAGATTAAGAATACATTAATACCTTATATTGAAATCTATTGTCGCGGAATGCGCGCGATCTCACAACTTATTGCACATATTCAATAGGATCGGTCAGACCTGTTCACAACGCACTGTTCACACTGCTTCGGGAATTCAGTCATGCACGTATGACATTTTTTCGACGCTTTCTGTAGGAGATTCAAACGAGATCGAGGACGTGCATGACGCGCGCCAGAGATTCTCTAGAATCGAGTGACGCATGATTATTAACGCTGCTGACAATCAGGTCATTGCGCCTGAATAAGCAATGACGTCCTTACGGTTGCAGGACTTCGTCATTCCCTCTTCTTGTTGCGTCCATGAGGCATGCATGCGATGCGAGGCCCTCGATGACTAAGGGTTCCAACAGGGTCCACTGGATAGTCGAGTAGATGAGTGGAAGTCGGCGGTCCGCTTCATTCCGCGCCGCACCGCGTCGTGAAAGAAGCCGCACCAGCTTCGTTGATCAACTTGTCGCTGCTCCAATTATCTCTCGACCTCGTCGTCGAAACGTAGATTCGTTGATTGATTTACGTTATTTTCTTCTGCCGGCTCTTGTACGATCGACCTCGGCAACCGACGGGTTCAGCGGCCCGATACAACGATGCCCGGCTAATCACGCGAGGCAATTAGCATTTTGGTAAGGACAGACGCTTTTTGCGCTAGACCCAAATGAAGCATATACAAGCGAGTCGTTCGTTGACTTCCAGGAAAATAATCAGAAGAGCATGAAAGAAATAAAGTAATTCGCGTATTATTAATTTGCATTGCAGTACCATGATAGATTTTCTACAGTAGCCATTATCTAAGCTTTTAAGTCGCAAGAAATTAACCAATCATAGTCGATTATTCTTCTCACATTCGATTGTGATTGGTCAATTTCTTATGGCTTAAAATTTAATTAATTATTGTAGAAAGCTCTTAAATTCAATGACGATATGACTTCAGCTAAACATAAATGTGACTAAACGAGCTATAATATCTTGTATATATTTCCCACTTGTGTGAAAGGAGTGTTTCAACGAAGATATACTTGTTAATTATTTACTATTGTGTGAGAGAAGAAAATATTTAAATAATCATAAAGTTTACTATATTTGGCTTTGAAGAGAAACTTTTCTTCTTCGCTATCTTATGTTAATATTGTGATGCGACTAGAGAAAGGCAACGTGATGCATTCTTAAGAAAACAATAGATGATTTGGTAATGCAAAGATTCTATTATTACCTATTGTTTCCAAGATTTGCGTGTTCATCAACTTATTAAAAAATAGATAAAAAATATAATACTAGAATAAATATAAAGATATAACGAGAGGATAAAACTAAATTCCAAATGAAAAAAACATAAAAATATACACGTCAAGACATAATATAGAATTAAATGAATATAAGCGATACGCACAACAATAGAATCTACGTTCTTTTGCTACACGATAGAGTCAAATCGGATATTGTTTGACGCGTCATCATTTCAGGAGGATACGTCAAATGTTGTACACAGACGAAATTCTCCCCCATGCTGTCTCATCAAAGTTCTGGCGATCAAAGTTCGAGTCGGCATGTGTTATTGAATAATCATTCAATTCTATACATTCTTCGAGATAGGCAGATCTGCGCATTCGATGAAATGAGGACAAACGTAACCAGATAATTAACTAAATGCTTATTCTAAAAACATTTAAGTATGTCATTTCGCCCACGCATCTAATCTCCTTGCATTGTACGCTAACGAGCGGCACAAAGGCGCCTGGGTACTATCCGCCTACGCGACGCATCCCTCGGCTCTTGATATTCGATTCGGGCGACGTGAACCATGCAAAAGGCAAACGTATAAGTGTGTATGTATGCGCGCAGAATGACCGTGCGCGTGACACAATACACTTTGAGAGCATGCTGGTATTAACGCCAACTATGCTTCTCTTCGTCTTCTCTTCTCTTCAGAGATGATTGCGCTTGATTTAGTTTCTTGTTGCGTTCATCGCTTCGAGATAACTTCATAATCTCTTCATCGGACGAGTCTTTTTTTTTTTAATACGCATAATAGAGAGGAACACAGCAAACATGAAAATAGAGACATTTCGTGACATGTGTCGCGTGCTAAATAAAACGACGACTATAGTGTAACTATATAGCGATGAGGACTTTTGTATTTTAATGTGTCCTCTCCAATGTGTCTTTCGCCAAAAGCCGTTGTCAATAAGATCCAAATCTCCTGGTTTTTCGACTTTGTCATTATCCGCTTTGTGTCCTAGCGTAATGATCATCCAGTCTCGCGTGTTCTACGTGCGGTAGTCAATTGACAATAATACCGGGAACGAGAAAGGGAAGGAAGAGGAGGAACGCGTTTTGCTTGTGCACACGCTCTTATTGTTAGCGGTAATAATACAGGAAGAAGCTAATAAAGTCCAAACGGAAATGTCGACAGTAAAAAGTGTATTGTGTATTCACGTCGATCCATTTTGTCCACATTTTCATCACATTGATGATATACGATCACCTTCTAACTGTCGTATGTATTGGGTTGTCCGGAAAGTTCGTGCCGATGTTAAAATTGAAACGCAGAAAATTTAAATTTTAGTATATATTTATTAAATTATATAAGTTAGTCGGCACGAACTTTCCGGACAATCCAATATATATATATATTACTTTCTTCCACTATCGATTCCCAATAACGACTTGTCAAATCTGAGAACGGGATAGTCGATCAGTAGCTTCTGAGAAGCTCGATGTACCGTCATTGATGGCGACGACGGACCTGGGGGCGTCGTGCAGGAGGATGGCCTTATTATGCGCGGCAGGCAACACGTGTACCGAGTACAAGGTGATGGCGAGTCGCTGGACCGCGAGAAGCTCGATGGAAGAGAGAAACGGTACGGGGAGGGATGCGAAGAGGGCCTCCTGCAGGCGAGTCTGTAATCAGTAGCTCCCCGCCGACACCAAGACGGACGCTTCCACTGTAACGAGAGGACTGGTTCGGTTAGGCCGCCGAATCGGGTGCCCCGCGGCCGCAGCAGTCGGAATCGAAGCAGAGGGCCAATTACTCGAACGTCTTCACTCCCGGGGCGCCTGGCGTCCCACTGGGAGCACGGCATCTGGCACCGATCCACCGATTTCCTCCTCGCTAATCCAACCCCCTCGGTTTCTCCTCCACTTTGAGTCAAGGAGGTCGGGTTGAATTGTAGAATAAATTCCATCGCGCGATCGGCGACGACAATGAGAAGACTCTCTTGCATTTTTATATCCCTCTCGCCGGGAGTAGGTCTATATATATCCATTCATTTATTATCAACCCAAATGGAATTTGAGAATTTTATATTTTCTCATTATTTAACGTTAATTTTTTATTTTTGATTTTGATGAACATTAATTGTGTTTTATCTTTAATAGATTCTAATGTTTATCAGATGTATACTATGAGAGAATGCGAATTAATATCTCTACATTGTGGGATTATAATATAGAAAAGAAGAAGAATATAAAACTTTACATTGCTTAATGATGATTATAAATGTGGTGTTATACAAAAGATTTATTGTATCATTTAGATTTTAGACCTTCAGATCGTTGTCTGTCTTTTCCTCTTTTTCAATATAATTAGGTCAGTCTGTAGGATGGTTCGCGCCTCGCCTACTGTCAGACTAACGAGCTTGATTTATAATGCTCTAAACACTATGTTGTATTCTTTATCATGGCAATGTAGATGCTATAATAATCATGTAATAAAAGTATTCATCCGGTTAATAATACATATCTGTTTGAATCGAATCACAAAGCTCGATTATTAGTCTCTTAAATTGACTATTAATTTGTAAAGAATATCGCAAAACAAAAATTAAATTGTGAAAGAAGTTTCTATAAGATTAAACACTGAATCAATCACATTTCTAGAATTATTTTAAAATATAGAGTTAGCTTCAGCGCATCAAGTGCAAGCTATATTTGGTATAACCAAAAAAATTATATCAGCATGCTGGTATGTATGCTGGATGCCGGTGTACTACTGTTAGAACCGAGCGTCGTGACAGTTGGCGTGGCTCTGATACAACGCAAGAAATCGAATTTAATAAAATCAATATTAATTGCCGCGTTCATGGCGAGTCGGAGGAGAGAAGTTTCAATGCCGTGCCGACCGCGCTCGTCCGCGCGGTTCGCGCTCGTTGAATATTCAAGTGCACGCATCGGTTAAAAAGCTGTTTATGGGCTCGACGTTGCGCAGCATCCGGTTTTTGCCGTGAGACTACGGAGCCCTGGAGGGGTGCCGGATCCGAGATGATCGGTGGTCCCGAAGGGCCACCGCGTTTAATCGAAGAGATATTGTCCGGCCGATCGACGGTGGTCGATCCGGCGCGGCGCGGTGCGGCGCAAAAGGATGGGAGATGAGAAGAGCGGGCGACGCGCGATTAATTAATAACGTCGGTGCCATTTTCATTTGGCAAGAAGAGGGCTCGTCCTCTTGGTAGCGGGGGAGCAACGCGAGATTGGAATCCGAGATATCGTTCCGTTAGTTGGCCCTCCCATCGCTCGTAGATCCCGTTTCTTACGCGATCGGGAATTCCACGAGATTAATTAATGAGTTTGAAACATGTAGCATCGAGATTGGCGACGCCCTTAATGGGAAAACCTCTCAATTGCGCATCGAGTAAATATCATAACGTTAAATAATTGCAAGTTAGTATCGTGAATACGCAAATAACTTTCGCATAACTACCTGAATCTAAATCTTCGTTTATGTGATGCGGTAAAACATTGTATCATGTCCCTAACGATTTTCAATTTATTTTTAACAAAAGATAACGAGAAATTATATTTATGATAGCAGATTTATATTTTAACTTTTTTTTAAAAAGAGTTTATTATTAGAGAGAAAGTTGTTCATACCTGTTGCCTTCTTACTGTCGTTTCTCCAAACAATTAAGTCGCAAAAAATGTAGAGGCGTAAAATAACGTATTTTCTTAAAAAAAAAAAGAACTTTAAACTATAGTTGGACACGGATAAATATTGCGAGGCAAAAACAATTCAATAAGACGATGAGAGTTACAGAGTTTATACGTTACTTCGTGTAACGTTACGCTGATTGGAAACTCATTCATGTATTGTTCCGTGATTCAGCAGCCGACCCAACATTTAAGCTTTTTTCACAAGTGTGAGTCTCGTCTGTATCGCTCTCTGTCTTCCTTTGATACGTTTTTTTCTTTTTTCGAAAGAGCCGCATTATATGGATTGATTCACCGCCCGTCGTTCCACCTTTCGCGCTTCTCTCCTTTCGTTCCAGGTAGTTGTTTCCCTGTTTTTAACTTGATTCAAGCGTCAAAGAGAGATGATAATGTTCACTGAATCTTCACGAGGTAACAAACATTGCGTTAATTTGAAAAGAATTCCGGTAATTTACCAGTAATTTATTTTATATACTTTTCATCTATTTATCTTCTATAAATGCGAATGTAATATCGATATCTTGAAATTAGTAAACAAGCAGCTTTTTAAACATTCAGTATTTAATTGTCTTCTTGCTATTATATTGATAATTGTTCTACACACATCATATTTCAAATATTCATAAGTGTGATGATGACAGATAATTATGATATAAAAGGTGAAAAAGTTTAACTCGCGATATAAAACGCGATATAGAAGATATAACGGCCTGAAATTCGTTGTTGGTGCTATTTCTTTGATCATCGTTATCATCGTTAATTTCGGAACATGTCCCGCGGGCTCTTATACGGGCCTCGGGGCCCGACGTAACTCACAATTACCACCATGGTCATCCCCCCGTGACTTGGAGGCAGCAGCACGCCCCGTTATTTATGACGGGGTGTTCCAGCCGCTTTGAAAAGGGGTGCAACGACAGGACCGACAGTCCGAATGCGGACGCCCCGCAGCGTCTTCTCCGCACACTGATTAAACACGCTCTTCTACGGTGACGTGTTAATCGCGAGGATTCATCACCTTCTTCTCTCCTGTTCGTTTTCCCTTCGTACTTCTCCTCTCGCCCACCTGCTTCATTCTGCGAATCTACCCACGATTTCAAATGTCCGCTTTTTCACCTCCCCGATGAATTGGAATCTTGCATCCCAAATATTCTGTCGACTCTACAAATGTTTCCCAATCAACGTAATCCGCAGTAAATATGGCAATCTTTTTGAAGCAAGGCCCTTTATTTATATAACGATCAAAAGGTCTCTATAAAAACCAGTTCAGCTTACATAATGGTACTTTTTGCTTCTTTATACGACCGAGATACATTCTGCTTTTTTAAAGGAGTTTACAAAATATCAGCAAATATCTCGTTTTGATTGTACAATTATGAAGCCATTCGGTCGGATGATTTGACGAGCGAGGCTTCCGTGGATCGTAAAGAGAGAGACGTAACGCGCGTTTAATGCCTTTAGCGAAGCCACTTCGTGGGTGAGCCATTCGTACGCGTGGATCGTGTTTGTGCTTTATTCTCGAGCCGACGGCGATTGCGGCGACGGAGAAATTCTCGTGGGATGGCAGAGATAATCCACACAAACGTATGATACATTGAACCGCTCACGAACTATAAACGTCAGCC
>Ga0157364_1001103_pt1 | contig 21913 bp, 9 predicted proteins | sample AttsexASBM2_FD_111476 | JGI IMG/M metagenome (GOLD analysis project Ga0157364, IMG submission 111476) | Fungus gardens microbial communities from leaf cutter ant in Ribeirão Preto, State of São Paulo, Brazil - Atta sexdens ASBM2 | ecosystem: Host-associated > Fungi > Mycelium > Unclassified ...
AATCGACTAATGTTTCTATGGGATTATGTTGACAGATGCCCAAGTTTATTGTATGACGTCTATGATCTATTTATTTCGACCACCACTTACTGCTAAAGCCATCTATAGGAAAACGGCGGAAGCTAAGTTGTACACCTAATATATATATATTTATATATATATTTATATATATATTTATATATATATTTATATATATATTTATGAAAATTATTATAAAATTATAAAAATTATTATTTAAAAAAATTATTAAACGCAGAATGAAATATAATCGACCTTCTCCGGGTACACTTATCAAATCAACCGCAACAGCACGTAGAAAGGAATCGCAACAATGCCACAAAAATATTTTCAAATTTCTAAAATAACTAACCTTTCAAAAGAGAAACACGTATGACGATAGTAGTTCAAAATCCGAGTTTCATAGACAATAAAGATTGTAATCCGAATTAATCTAGAGACATTTAATGTTATTCAGTAGATTGAGTACCACTGTTCAATCCGATTTAGAGATCCAATTACTTTACATAAATACAGGAGCCTTTTCATGTTGATGCTCGACGCTCATTTTTGGCGTCAACATAAGTCATATGACAAAAACTAACGAATATCAAGCATCAATTTTGATCACGTGATCTATTTTGATGATGATAATGAGCGTTAAGTGGCATGAAAAGGCACTTTACGGGAAAGTCAAGTTACGTTTGTGATACTTTAGCCTAAATCCTCATACAGGCAACAGCACTTTGACACCGAATGCAGATTGGTGAAAAGCCGATTATGGGAATAAAATTTATCCTCATCGTCTGTTTTTCATCAATCACATTTCGAGCCAGTCTAGTCTAGATATAGTATACCAGTTGCGACACTGAGCGTCGGCGTCTTTGATGTAGAAGAGACAAAGTGACGTGACTTGTGGCCATTTTGAGAACTATACGCTCACATTTAAATATTTTAGCTAAATTACGACATTGATTAATATGAGCGTTTTTAAATAAAAGACGCATATGATAGGTGTATAAGCTTAAATCCGCTGTTTGCTCATAGGTGGCATCAGTGAGCGTACAAAGCTGCCTTGGGCACACAACACACTTTTTTTTATGTGTTTGACATCTGTCAACATTAACCAGTGTACATCATCAGCAATTTCATACAACAATATACATTTTTCTTTCGTAATCATGTCTAGTTTTTTGCTAAAAAAAAAAAAGCATATGCGGGAAGCTTTGCTTTTCTATTTCAATTTGAAGAAATCGACTGCCGAATCGAATGCTTGCAGAGGCCTATGGCGACAATGTTTTATCGGAACAACATGCAGAGATTGGTTTCGCCGATTCAATGACGACAATTTTGACCTGAGTGACAAGAAGCGTGAAAATTGGCCCAGGAAAGGTTGCTTTGAGGACTGTCAATTGCAGGCTCTTTTGGACGAGGACGATACCCAATTGCAAAAAATGCTTGCATCCGAGCAATTGGGTGTTTTTCAAGCAGCCATTTCCATGCGGCTACATGCCATGGGGAAGGTTTAAAAGATCGGAAAATGAGTGCCGCATGAACTGAACGATAGGCAGATGGAGCGACGCCAAAAACACATGCCAAATTCTGCTTGCCAGACAAAAAGAAAGTCGTTCCTGCATCGAATTGTGACAGGCGATGAAAAGGATGGATCTATTTTCAGAATCCTAAACGCAAGAAATCTTGGGTTGATTCCACCGAAGTATCAACATCTTCCTCAAGACCAAATCGCTTCGGACGGAAGATGATGCTGTGCATTTGGTGGGATCAGGAGGGTGTCATCTACTACGAGCTGTTAAAACCTGGTGAAACTGTTAATGCTCACTGTCAATGCCGCTACCATCAACAACTGATCAAATTACACCGTGCTCTGCGTGAAAAAAGGCCGCATTATCGGAAAAGCTGATTTTCCTCCACGACAATGCACCATCGCACACATCAACAATGGTCCAAAACTACTTGGAGACACTCAACTGGGAAGTGCTATCCCATCCCGCTTACTCACCTGGCACCATTTGACTATCACCTGTTTTCGTCAATGGGCCACGCGCTCACTGAGCGGCACTTCGATTCTTACGAAGACGTTATTCATTTGTTATAAAATGTGCTATTATTGAAATGTGTGTGTGTGTGTGCGTGCGTGTGCGTGTGTGTGCGTGCGTGTGTGTGTGTGTGTGTGAGAGAGAGTATGAATGTGTGCGTAACTGCGTGTGTGTGTATATATATATATATATATAATAAGATGTTTACAAGTATGTTTTTAAAGGAAAATTTTATTTTATTTAATAATCGCATAATAACCGCTTTTGGAAAAAATAAGTAATATAGAAGAATTAGAATAATATAGAATTAGATAATAGAATAAAAAGTTCTTAAAAATAAAATTTAAAAATAAAATTAAAATAAGAAACAAAGTAAAATCCATTAATTAACACATTTACAATTAATAAATCTACATATATCATTCTGTGTTCATTTTTCAAATATTTTTACTTTTATTTTTACTATTATGTTCATATTATATATGTAATCATTAAAATGCGTAAGAAATAAATAAATATATTAAGAAATAAATATAGAAAAAAATAAGTATGATTATTAGTTAACAATAATAAAAATTATCAAATAAATATTGTAGCAGAATGAAATATTCAGTCACACAATGATTAAAATTAAAACGATTAATGTATAATTGTATTGAAATTTACTTTTTATTATGAAAAATAAATATAACTTTAAGTATAGGGTTTTTCAATAGGGACGCTCGAAATTTGTTAGATCATAGTAGCCATGTTGTTGAAGTGACATCTGTTAAATTTATTGTGAATTGTTTAGTAGTGTATGGCAAATCACCATGGAAAGTCATAGTGTTGAGCAACGTATGCAAATCATAAAATTTTATTATCGAAATCAGTGCTCCGTTCGAGAAACGTTCTGCGCATTATGTGATTTTTATTTTCGCCACAACCGCCCTGCCGAGTCGACTATTCGACGTTTGGTGGCCAAATTCGAAGCCAACCGGTTCAATAAATAATCGATAATCAGCCAACACTAGTACGTCGCCGAAACGCAAGGTCTGTTGAAAACATCGCTGCTGTGCGTGAGAGTGTACGGGAAAACCCAAAGCGGTCAATTTATCGTTATTCACAAGAACTTGGCCTTTCTACGACTTCAACTTGGCGAATTTTGCATCGGAATTGGGTCTGCACCCCTATAAAATTCAACTGACCCAGGAACTTAAGGTAAACGACCATAGACAACGCCGTGTGTTCGCCCTAATTGGGTTTTGGAGCAGTTGGAAGTTAACCCAAATTTCACCAAACAAATCATCTTTAGCGATGAGGCCTTTTTGGATGAATGGATATGTGAACAAGCAAAATTGTCGAATTTGGGACGATACCAATCCACGCGAGATACACCAGCTCCAAATGCATCCCGAGAAAGTCACTGTTTGGTGCGGATTTTGATCTGGCGGAATCATCGGTCTGTCCTTCTTCCAAAACGAAGCAGGCGTTGCTATAACCGTCAACGGCGAGCGCTACAGATCGATAAGCAACTTCTTGTGGCCTAAAATGGATGATATGGATACCGATAACATGTTCCAACAGGATGGCGCTACGTGCCACACACCGCATGCCACGATGGACATTCTGCACGAGCGATTTGAGGGCACGGTTATTTCGCGCGGCGGCGATGTGGCCACCGAGATCGTGCGATTTAACGCCTTTAGACTTCTTCCTTTGGGGCTATCTTAAATCGCAGACTTATACGAATAAACCGCAAACAATTGATGCTCTGAAAGTCAACATAACAAACGCCATCCAGCAAATTCAGCCAGATTTATGCGAGAAAGTCATCGAAAATTGGAGCGCCCGAATACGTGTCACCAAGCGAAGCCGCGGCGGACATTTGAGCGACGTTATATTCCATATTTAATGCCATAAAATATTCTTTCAATTTCAAAATAAAAAAAAATTGAGTGGATATCTCACACACAACTTGTTTTATTTACATTTAAAAATCGAGCGTCCTTATTGAAAGACCCTTTATTACTTAAAAACACAAATTATCTATTTTAAAAACAATTCACTACTTTAAACATACACATTCTCTGCAGTTTGTGACTTTAGAGCATGGCATTTGTATTTTTTAAAGCAATGAATTTATATAATTAAAAAGTAGAAATACATTATGCTGTATCAAGTCGAGATAACAGATATCTAATGTCTAAAGTCTCGAACTTTAATGCTTGATAGCTCGATCTATAAAGTCAATTGCCATGTTTTTCTGTCAGATTCTTTCGTTTCATGCAAAAACGTTGAATGAGATTAATTTCAAAATCAGAGGTGAGGATTCTCTTCTAAATAATTACCAGAATGAATTTTATTATTCGTTCGATATCACGATCTTGTGTTCCTATTGTAGTTTGGTTAGATTATAACTCAGCCTACTCTGTGGTATAACTGACGCATGCGCATGAATTTATCTTATCAAAAAAGCGACGTGTCGCAACTGGTATATCTAGACTGTGTCAGAGCGCTGTTGCGTATGAGGATCCGGGCTTAGAGATTTCCTATAATTAGAGTTTAGCGAAAGCGGGCACAACTTTTAATTGTTTTTCCATCTTGGTCTACTCGGTATTCTTTGGATAGTTTCGTATGTATATACATCGTCGGAAAACAAGTGCGAAGAAAAGAAAGAGAAAGATAACTACAAGCAGATGAGTAAAATCTGTATCAGAGAGGTCAGAAATTATTCCGAGATCTTAGACAAAAAGAAAATTAACAAATTTCAATTGCACAATTTAGCTAATTTATCAATTCGATTAATTTCTTCAAATAATGTACGTATTGCCTGTTACGTTCTAATATTTTTTGTTCTAACACTTTTTGCGCATGCGTTTCTACGAGAAAGTAATATCTGTTTTCTCTTTCTATTCGCCATTTTTGATCTACATTTGCCAAACTCAGGCTGCTTTCACATGTAGCGTAACTTGCGTAAGCGTAACTTGCGTTAGCCAATCAAATTGTCTCAATTAGAATAAAAATAAATTTTCATGAGCTGTTTAAACCGGTTGTTTCAGCGACAAAAAAGATCACATGATCAAAAGTGATAAATCAAGCGTCTATTTTAATCATGTGATTCTTTTATCACTGAAACAGCTGGTTTGAGCAGCTCGTGAAAATTTTTTTTAAAATTACGCTGCATATAAAAGTAGCTTCAAGCTACGGTCACTATGAACTACGGAACTATGCTTCAAAACATTTTTTGATTGGTCAATTAGTAAAATTCTTTCTTTCGATTGGTCTATCAAAGTTCAAAGCATTTATAGCGTCAAATGGATCATACTCTCTGATTATAGGATTTCTATACACTATGTTATCCCTTTTACCATGTCGCACAGATTTTTGAATAAAATCGGATCTATGGATGTTTTAAGCTTTAAGCCGTAAGAAATTGACCAACTACAATCGAATGCGAGGAGAATAATTGACTATGATTCGTCAATTTCTTATGGCTTAAGGCTTAAAAACTTATTGTAGATCCGAGCTAATGCATAATACATAAGACATAAGAAAATGAATCAATCAAAGTCTTTTACTTCCTTCCTTTCCGTGAAATAAAGGATTGGTTAATTTTCTTATGCCTCATGTTTTATGCGTTATGCGAGTCTGTGCTCCCCGTTTTAGGACCATTACACACAAAATTACATAAGCTACCTAACTATAGTATAAGGTTACTGAACGAATAAGCATCCAACATAATGTTGATTTACATAAGATATTTCTTGATCTAGGTCTTATACTATGGTCACAGTATAAAAATATATAGTAGAGACAAGACCCCGATTTCCATTCAGCCGCGCATATTTATTTACGCATCATTAACGGTCGTACTTTTGGTGGCATCAATTCCGATCAAAGCATAAAATTCACAATTTCTCCGTTAGTGCAATTGCACTATGATATATCGCTGCGCTTGTTTAGTGACGAGATACTACTACATTTCCTGAATAACTGATTACAGCAATTAATTTTATGAAGCAATGTTACTGTGCATGAATGTATTTGACTGATCACCGATTTAGTGGAAGATTCTGAAAAGATTTTTTTATCTCCTTTTTTTGTTGAATATAGGCGGTGATTCCTAATACTATTGATAGGATATTTGGTCATCAAAGACATGATCATAAAAACTCGTTTGAAAAAAATCAAAGATGCCGATGCTGTTTGTCTCTATTGTATATCTTATACTGTGCTATGGTTATGCAGCTTATGTAATTTGCGTGAGATGGGCTTCACACATGAAATGCATAACAGAGCATAAGCATAACATAGACTATTGACCAATGAGCATCTAGCATAATATCGCCACATTGATTTACATAAGATGCTCATTGGTTTAGCGGCCTTATGTTATGCTTATGCTATTAAATGGAGAGCACAGATTCTTGCATAATGCATAAGAAAATAAACCAATTAAAGTCCTTCGTTTCCTTCCTTTTCGTGAAATAAAGAACTCTGATTGGTTGAATTTCTCATGCTTTATGTATTATGCATCTGTGTTCTCCGTTTTAAGATCTAAAGATCGTTTTTGTATCTTCAAACAAGGTGAAAATTGCAAAAGTGAGCAAATTTATTAGGTTGACCAAGGAAATAATCAGTATTCTAGCATTCACTCACTTTTATAATTTTCATCTCATTTCAAGGTACAGAATCGATCCCCTGAGCACAAGAATTGTCATAACACTTACTTATTTACAGTCGCAAGTCACAAGCCGTAAGAAATTGGCCAATTACAGACAGTTAAGTGTGAAAAGAATAATCGACTATGATTGGTTAATTTCTTATAGCTTACCGCTTACGTCTCTAATGTAGAACAGGCCTTAAGACTTAAGTTATAGACGTAAATAACGCACAAACTTTGATGTATGTCGTATGACGTATGATTTATTGCCGTCTCTTAGAACACGTCAATAAAAGAAATAGGGAACAGAGATCAGAGAATAAGAATTTCAACCTATCAGAAATCATGTATTGTAGGATACACAGTTTCTGATAGATTGAAATTCTATGCCCATATTCATAGTCAGACTTTGTACTTAAGGTCTGTATTCTCTATTAATTATTTTCTATCCTCTGTTCCCTGTTCCTTTTATTGTGCGAAGCCCCTTACGCTGCACGTGAAAGCAGCCTAAGACGTAAACTTAAGCCAATGAACCATTATTGCTTTAGGTAACGGTCTACGTAATCTAACAGAAATGGAAATAACAATAAACTTATCCATAATCTCGCAATTATCATGAATTTCAACCGGTTGATAATTTGCCTAAAGATACATTTTCACGTGTTGCTAAAATAAATAAGTATGAATAAATAATGGAGTGACAGTTTGTCGCTCGTTATCCAGCGGCTGAAATTTTGTACTTTGAACAGTTTCAATTACAAGCGTCAAACTATTGACAGTGCTGACATCATATCGACCGTATTGATCACCATTGACTGCGATATATATAACCTAATTTATTCTTTTTTGTATTGCTAATCCAGATAGAGGATTCAATGCAATCAGAATAATTTAATAACTATTCAATTCAGCGTATTAATATTGCAAATGATACATGAAAAATACGAACAACATATCGAATCTGTCGTTCAAATGTCAAATTTAACGCTTCTTGCCCTTTTTCCATGTATAAAATTGTCTCTAATAATTTTGTGATAAAAGTCGTCACGTGATCTTTTTTGTCTCTGAAACGGCTAGTTTGAGCTAGAGAGTTTCACAGGGAGAGAGTGACAAACTGCATCACACGATGACCCCGTTTCCTCTGATTGGATCTGGTAATCGAGTTCCGTAGAGCCATGATAGAGGTATGCCGTTTAGGTTAGACTGCAAAAGCAGTATGCTATTATCATCTTATGCTGTAATTTTCTTCTCGATTAATAAGGTCTTTGTAAGTGATACATATTATTAATCTTGGAAGTACCTTCCTCTGTTGTACACATGAAATATACATGAAATAAAACCAGGAATTTTTACATTTCAGATATCTGAACAAGATATGTGCATATTATAAAATGCCTGCTATTGTAGTGTTCCAAGATGCATTCTAATAAAGGATATTACTGCACAACATTGCTGCCCAAGATCCAAACTCGAGACAAAAATGGATCGATGCTGCCGGAATACCTGATTGGAAATCTTTAAAATCAGCTTTACTGTGTGAAATTGGTACCAAAGCGTGCATACAAATGTTTTATAATGTAACTTCCATATATACCAACTATGCTACGACACTCATTTCGAAATTGATGAATATCAAGCGTCAATTTTAATCACGTGATCTGTCGTGATCGTTTTGACGCTGAAAATGAGCGTCGTAGCGGCAAGTGAAAACCCAGCCTTTCCATTACCCCAGATCTACAAGGATGTTTTAAGCCTTAAGTCGTAAGAAATTGACTAACTACAATCGAATGTGAAGAGAATAATTGATTGTGATTCGTCCATTCCTTATGACTTAAGGCTTAAAAATCTATTGTAGATTCGGGGTAACTGATATAATTATCCATTAGTTTGTAAGCAAATCAACCAATCAGAATTCTTCTTCTTCTCTCATTTTGAAGAAAAGGAGAATTTTGATTGGTTGATTCTCTTATGCATTATATATTATGTATTATGCAAGAGTATGCTGCGGCGAATAATTCGTACGGAGTACGGAAGTGCTGCTTCGTGTATCGTCGTCAATCGTCGTAATCGCGACAGTCGCGTGTCCAGCAAGTGAAGTGAGGCGACTGGCGACTGACGACGGCAGGTGACTGGCTGACGCGTAACGTGAGGATCTTGTGAGGGATTGCCTATTGTGTATGAAAAGAAGAGGAAAAAAGCGGAAGAAAAGAGAAGCGCGCTCGCGCGTATGTGTGTTGCATGTATGAGGATTGTGAGGTAAATTAGAACACGCGGTGTGCAGGCAATTGCGCATCTCGATGATATTGTGTTCTATACAAACGACTCCTTGGACCGAAGGGAACGAGTGAAGTGAAAACATCTCGTAAAAGGAGGTTGTGTTGGACGGCGAGCACAAGTGTCGTCTGTCGCGTATATACGCGGCACACAAACTAACTCTATCTCTCTCTCTCCCTTCCCTCCCCCTCTCTCTCGGTGCGCAGTAATACATACGTATCGTATATCGGTGAAAGAGACGAGAGTGCGAATATTTACTAATTGCACGACGACGATATCGGAGTGACCGCGACGAGGAGATTGTGAGCGAGTGAGTAAATGAAGGCACAAATGTAAGAGAAAGAGAAAAACATCGAGAGCGCTCAAGACTTTAGTGCAGCGTGCGCGGACCCTGTCTGTTCTGTTTGCCAAGGTTAAAGAAAACGAGACGATATCGTGGGTGCCTCGCTAAAATGGCGCTGATCGGCACCGTCATCGGCTGATAGGAAGAGAGAAAAAGAAAAAAGAACAGCAGCTTGAGAAAGAAAAGAGGTAGAGTAAAAAAGAAGGGGGTAACGATCACTGTTTTGACATCGTCGAGAGCTCACGGAGAATTATTGTATTATCGTTCCTTCATTCCGTGCACCTCCGAATCGCCGGCCTCCCCTCTTCCCCTCTCACACACACACACACACACACACACACACACACACACATACAATTTTTTTCTATTCCCCTCCTTATCATCCGTTTTCTCATCGTTTCTTTATCCATCACGTTTCGCTTGCATTCTCGCTGTCTTTGTTGCGAAGCGTAGTTGCGGCCGACTATCAACGATCAACTGATATATCAATACATCGACGACTACCACGAGAGGAGTCTGCTGTTGCTGCTGCTGCCGCCGCCGCGGTGCAGTTTGACGCGAGACGCGAAGGAGAAAGAAACTGGCGAAAATCGCAACAACATTGGCGTGCGACGTAAACGTATAGACGTATCGTAGCGGCAGTGATCTCGGAAAAAAAGAGGGGGGTTTGCTGGTTCGACGCGACCGCGATGCCCGTGCCGCATCGCCACGCTCCTGACGTGAAGAAATATTTTGGACGGTATTCGGGCACATCGACGGAAGAGGCTATATTAGAGTTACGGAGAGTAGTTGGAGGCACGGAAGTACGACGGCTCATCGCCAGGTGAGTGAATGAGAGAGAGATATGCTCTCTTGAATTTTTCTTGTCTATTTTTTATTAATCAACTCTGATGCATTTCTGTTATTAACTCTACTAAATGTTCTTATTGATTGCGCTTTTTATTGCGTTAGCTTAACACAGTTATCATTTCATTTTTCTTTAACATTGGCAAATAACAAGAATGTAATGATTCACTAGGTTACGCTGTGCCATCTACAGATCTGTGTTGGCGTTGCTTGCACTTTTTCAATTAATCTTTGCTTTCTCTCTTTTCATCATTGGGTTATATATCCATCTTATTTGAAATGCGAAAATTTTGGAGGATTTCAAGCAACATGGATAGGTCTTTTGTGTCTCTCATTGGAAAGCACCCATAGTTGTTTCATTTTTATAATACTTATTATATTATGCATCTGTTGAGAGGATTCTTCGATAGAGAACAGGTCTCTTTCCTCTTTAATTCCTAATACACAATTAAAAAGCACAGAGCAATAGGAACAACAGATTTCAATCTATCAGAAATCTTGTCTATTTCGGTATACATGGTTTCTCTGATAGGTTGAAATCTCTTATTCCTCCCATTGTCTGTATTTTTTCAATTGTACGTTCTTCGTTCGCGAGCGCGTCACTCTCTCGAAAAAATTGGAAAGAGAGAAAAAATTCTTTTTCCCGCGTCGGCGTCGTCTAACCGTCGTCTAATCGACGCGGCGCATTCGAAAACCGTGGCATCACGCCTCTTTTCACCTTGAAAGCTTAAAAGGTTTATTTACGAGGGCGCAGAGATCTGCTAAGAACTAAGAACAGTAAGAAAGCTGGTGTAAGTGTAACCGATCGCCGCCAGGGTGTTGTCGATCTACGTGTGTTGTCAATTTACACCATTGTCCTCTGCGCCGCGCACACGATAGGTTATATTCTTCCGTCTCACCGATGACTATGCAGATTAAAGCGTAATCCTCGCCGAAACAACCGACGTGACCCCACGTGATATCCGCGATACGCTTTCTCGCGTCACGACTGACCCGACGTCGATCCGACGGACGGCGGCAAGGAGGACAGAAGGCAAGGAGGCATCGAGGGATGACCGACGCGTGGCACAAAGGGTAAGGACGATCTATACAGCGTTCGAGCGTCGAAGGAAATAAAGGGGAGAAAAAAAAGTTGCGATACGTTTTTCATAACGTTGGCTCATTTTTCTGCGATCGTAAGTCGATTCTTAGATTGCGACAATTGCGAGGTACACAAGGCTCAATTGTGATGATAGTTCAATCTCTCCTCTTTCTCTGATCTCTGATTAATTATCAGATCACGCAGATACATATGTAGATACATACTCGTTGGTCTGTTTCTATAACTAAACTAGTGTACATTTTTTTGTACTTAAAGTGAAATAGGTACACATATTTGATATTTAGCGACAGACAAATAAGAAAGTTTATGTGCAATTCAATGTAGCGGTAAGAAACAAAAAGTATACATCCTTTTTCAAAAAAAATTCTGAATCGGTGTACGTTGGTGCAATAAATTGGAGTAAGACAAATATATATTTGTTATATATTAGACTTTGGTTTTTTGTTTGTCAATTCAGAATTTTCTTTGAAAAAAGATGGTATAATATTTTTTTTTTCAACTACTATTGCATTGTATAATGTGCAACATCATTGTAAAGTCAGTCACATAGAAGTTTAGATTACAAAAGTAGATCACAATGCATGATCTTTCCTCGGAAGAGGAAAAATGTACAAATCATCTCTCAAGATTACGCTTTGCCTATTTTTGTAATTAAAAAAAATTTTCTAAAAATTTTTTCTTCTACAATAATAATAAAAAAAGTGAGAAGTTAGAAACCATTTTGACCAATCACAATCAAATGTGAAAAGAATAATCGATTATAATTGGTCAGTCTCTAATTTCTCACTTTTTAAAATTTATTACTAATGGATTTTTGCCATTAGTAATAAATCATTGGAAACCTCCAAGCTTTAAAAAATCTTAGGCATGTTTTTTATGTTTTTTATGTTTTCATTTATCCACAATTCTTTTACCTATTGATTATTCTACATAAGTTTTAAGAGTTGTTGAAACAAAGGACAATTTATATAGCAAATACCATTAAAGAAATTAATTTAATTTTTTAAGTAAAACTTTAAATAATGATTACTAAGGTGCCTAATACTTTTGACTAAGAGTATATATAGTTTCGCAACTACATGCACATCATTATATAATAATTACAAATAAATAAGCTTTATTCCCTTGTTCAAACTTTTCTGAATGCACATGGTTATATATAAAAAATCAAATGTCATTGCAAGATAGGGATTAGAATTCCTCTATATATGTATCAATCTGTAATTTTGTTTTTTAACTTGCTGAAATTTTTAAACTAGTGTAAGAAGCATTCTTTAGCGTACACTGTAGCATTTTTTATTGCAGAGCTGATGTCAACGACATTAGCACACACTCTTTCTTTATTGCAGTATATGAACAGTAACGAAAAGTTCACTGAATCGGTTACACTAGGACTAGAGTTAGTTAGTGCAGCAGTGCAGGGTACGCGGAAATGGTGTGTTGCGTTCAGCAAAATACAACTTTTGAATATATATATATATATATATATATATATACAATGTTAATAACATTATGTCTAAATGTAATAATATATGTCATCTTCATTTTTTATATTTTTTCCATCATTATCTTCGATTAAGACTCTTTCTAATGGAATTGTAATTAATCTTCTTCTGAATAATCATCTGATGAATAATAAGTCTAATAATATGTCTGATCCGCCATGCACTATAACATTTTTTATTATCTATATATCTGCACTGTATTCTTGCTCAGTTCTAGTGCAATTCAGTTTCTAGTGCTGCGATAAATGACAAATCTTTTATAAATTTTTTAATATTTTGTAATTTCTTTATTTACAGTTTAATCTATGCATGAGTTGTAGAAATCAGTCATATTACCGTTAATTCTTCGTGCACCCTCATAAATTGTTATGAAATGTACCCTCTCTCTTAGAAACTTGTATCTGATTAAATGATTAATAATTCTTTCACATTTCTTTTCATACGGAAAGGGAAATTTATTTTCTAAAAATTTGTGGAATATTACTGACTGTTTAATATTGGTATTCAGTACAGTTGGCAATTATATGCATTTGGATATGCAATAGGACGATAAGAACACAATAGAAACATTTTGTAATATTTATTTTGAATGAATTAAAAATGCTCGTTATTTAGAATTTTTATATCTTATGATATTAAGCCATTGTGATATAATATCTGGAATGTAGCAATCTTATTATAATACTATGACTTTTTTAATAAATAGACAAATTAATTAAGTTTTATAACATTCTTTCTTTTATTATTAATCGTATTAATGCAATGCTAGATATAGTATTACATTTTATTACATCAAGGACTTATAATATTTTATAACTATATATTTATTACTAAATTACTAATTTTTATAGAGTAAATCAGTCACTATAAAGTTTATGACGCAATATTTTTTATTTTAGATATTAAATTTACAAGGATTCGTTAATACATCAAAATGAAAATCGATCGCAGTAGATTGAAAAAATGCACTTCCGAAGTGGTAAGTATTTTGCACAATAAATATTTTAATGAAAATTGGCTTATTAAAATATACATTAAATGAAATTTAAGGAAAGATTACATAATTTCTTTTGTGTATGTATATGTATATATAATTACATATCTATATATAAATGCATGTGTGTATAATTATTTCAATCATAGTAAGAGAAATTTTGATATGGTTTCAATTTATAAACTAATTTCGATTAATTGTACATTATGTCTTGGAATAAAAGTTTCTAATACTCACGCATATTTTATTTATATTTAATTTGTTCAAATTATAATTATGTGTAACGTTTAGCCAGCAGAATGTCAGGCACTCATAAGCAAACTACGCTCTTGCTCGCATGCAGAGCTGCTAGAAGAACTAAAGCAGATAGATGCGTGGACATTTGGAAAATGCGAATTATTCCATTGGATTGATGTCTTAGATCTCAGTGACAGTATTTTAGAAGAAGCTGCAGCAAGAAGTCCAGATAATCCATGGGAATTAGCATGCGATCTTCCTCAGAATCGAGAGGTTTATTTAATAATTTATCTCTATTAGCATCAACTGATTAAAATATATATTACTCTGAATGTATAGTTTTACATTAAAAGTCTTAAAATTAATAAAATAATTCATATATGGTTTTTAACTTGATAGGCAAAAGAGCTGCTTCTTTGGGTTCTCCACTTCACAACATTGTTAATTGAACATTCATTTTCACGGCATTTGTACAACAGCATGGAGCACTTGGTTACTTTACTATCAAGTTGTAACATGAATGTAGTCCTTGGTGTATTAAATCTTCTGTACATGTTTAGTAAACGCAGTAATTTTATTACACGTCTAAATAGTGACAAACGGCAAGCTTTGCTCAGCAGGCTTATACATCTAGCTGAGGTCAGTAACCTTAATTTATATTTATATTTAGCGATATAATTTAACTCTATTAAATAATAACTTACAGAGTTGGGGAGGAAAGGAAAACGGTTTTGGTTTAGCAGACTGCTGCAAGGAATTTCCAGAAAAAGTAAGCAATATGCACATTTTATTACTATATGTAATAATATGTAACATGATACAGTTTTATTAATAATATTATATATGTATAATATGTGTATATATTTTTTATTTTATAGCCATTTCCAGCAAGTGCTACAACGTTACACTTTGAATTTTATGCGGAAAATCCGATTGTAACGGAGCTATCGACAACTGGTACATCACTCTCTAGTACAAAGAAAGTTGGTCAAATGAATCTTGTAACATATATACATATAGAAAATGTTGATAAACTCGGAAAAACCCCAGCACAGATTATGAATGATCTGTTAAAAGTTTATAATGTTCCTCAGGAACGACAAGTAAGGTTTAGAATTTTTTTTTCCATGTAAATGATATGATTTGTAGGCTGCATTCTGGGAACGTTTTCAGCGCTAATGCGTCATTCAATTTTTATCGTTTATTAGATGTACAGTACAGTGCATTAATTCACTGGGTCATAGTAGCGGCTCGACTTATCGAAAATAAGAAAATGCAGTACTAAAAAGTTAATAAAAAATTCTTAGAGTTCTATGAGAAGAAAATAAATGATTTTTGTCTCTTGTTTTTCTGTAAAGTTGATAGTATTTGAGTAAAAAATCAACATCGATAAGTCGAACCACTACTATGACCCACGAATTAATGCACTGCAATGTATGTAAAACTTTATATACATAAAAATTAGATATAAAAAAAAACAAAGATAGAATGTGCTGATAGTGCTGAAAACGCGCTCCAGGAGATTGTAGCCAGAGAGATATTTTTTAACGCATTAAAATGTTATTCTTAGATGGCTCTATTGACACATATAAGATTAGCGCATAGTTTTTCGGATTATCGAAGACGATTGCAGTGCGTGCAAGCTCGGCTTCAAGCTTTATCCGTACTTGTATACAGCAACGCGTTGCAGGAAAATGCGCACAGTCTTCTTCACGCTGGACTTCTTGAAGAGCTTGTGGAACTGTTGGAATTACCACATACTCACCTTGTTGAGATACGCGCGGCAGCGTTGCGTACTCTTACGAGCATCATACATTTAGATCGGAATCCACACTTCCCCAAGTAAGTATACATATATTTTTCTATTTCATAAGAATTTGATATCTGATATTTTAATCTTTATTTTTATGTGATTCCAGAAAACCAGGTTCACGATTGAATATGATTATTGATGTCACTGGAGCTAGCTCGTATCACGGCTTTCTACCTGTTTTGGTTCGTACTTGTATAACAACGTTAACCTCACCACAACCAGATGGTCAATCATTTCCTCTCCCGCTTGCGACAGCCTTGTTTAGTTTTTTGTATCATCTTGCAAGTTACGAAGCGGGTGGAGAGGCTCTTGTAAGTTGTGGCATGATGGAGAGTCTTTTGAAAGTCATCAATTGGCCGGGAAGTGAACTGGAACATATAACGGTACTGTTTAACAGAATATATATAATACATTTTTTTACAATTCGATATTAATAATAACAGAAATTATGATTTACTAAATTTGCGTTTTACATTCTATTTGTAAAATATATTCAATCTTATTTATTCATTTCTTTTTTTTTTGCAGTTTGTAACAAGAGCAGTGCGTGTCATAGATTTAATAACAAACATAGATATGCAAGGTTTTCAAACTCATAGTGGTTTAGCTAGTTTCATCAACCGTTTAGACATGGAAGTTAATGTGTGTCGGAAAGAACAGCCGTTCGAAATAGAGCCACTGCTCTATCAGGATGCACCACAAATCTCACGTGAAAGATCGATAGAAAGGGAAGAAGGCTCTTCCACATCACGTCGGGAACACGAGACTTTCGATGAACGAGAGGAATCGTCTAATCCTATGGAAATATCAGAAGATGAAAATACAGTTGCCAAAGCAGATGAGAAGAACGAACAGCAGCCAGACTATTCTGCTGCCAAGACCGGCAAAACGTGTTTACCACAACGAGCAGCACTCCTGAAATCAATGTTGAATTTTCTCAAGAAAGCAATTCAGGATCCGGCATTTTCTGACAGTATACGACATGTTATGGAGGGTACATTACCATCATCTTTGAAGCATATTATAAGTAATTCAGAATATTACGGTCCTTCGTTATTCTTACTTGCTACTGATGTCGTGACTGTGTATGTTTTCCAAGAACCGTCATTATTATCGTCTCTACAAGACAACGGCTTGACTGATGTTGTACTTCATGCTTTACTCATAAAAGAAGTGAGTGTAAATAATTTATATTTAATTTTATGTTTTTCATAATAATGGAGTATTTTTCATGATATGATACCAAAAGCGTTTTTAATAATTACTATGTCATGTAACAGGTTCCTGCCACTAGAGAAGTATTGGGCTCTTTACCTAATGTGTTCAGTGCTCTGTGTTTAAATCAACGCGGTCTTGAATCCTTTGTGAAACGGCGACCATTCGAACGCTTATTTAAAGTACTTCTCTCGCCTGTTTATCTTTCGGCAATGCGACGGCGACGAAGCGCCGATCCATTAGGTGATACAGCTTCAAATTTAGGTAATGCCATGGATGAGCTAATGAGGCACCAACCAAGTTTAAAAGTTGATGCTATTGGAGCAATCATTAAGGTATTAATTAAATAAAAATAAAAACTGCGTTTTCTAATAATTAATTTTGTTATTGTACATTGCATTTCCCAAATTATTTTTATTCGTCTTTTTTTTTTTACCTATTAGCTACTCGAAGAATTGTGTGTATTGGGCTGTGATCCACGATACATATGTTGGCGTGCCGCTAGTAAATCTGAAAATTCACCATCAAACACGGCCTCTGGAAATCGTCAAACATCTGGTCAATCAGTCGGCGTTGGAGTAGGAGACTCTGGTGGCGGTGGTGGAGGAGGCGGCGGTAGCAGTAGTGACGAAGAAGAAGAAGATGAGGAAGAAGCTAGTACAAGTTCGCATCCTCAACGAGAAGAGCAACCTAGCATGTCACCTCAACAGCCTGGACCGCCACCTCAACCAAGAGAGAAGACTCCTATTGCTTTAGTGGAATATATTCACAATGTTATGAAATTTGTGGATGCTATACTCAGCAACAATTCAACTGATGATCATTGCAGAGAATTTGTTGCTCAAAAGGGACTCGTTCCATTATTATCGATTTTGGGTCTACCTAATTTACCTGTTGATTATCCTGTCGCCCAAGCGGCCCAATCTGTAGCCTCTGTATGCAAAAGTATCTTGGTAAGTATTTTTTGATCTTTCTGTATAATTATTTTTTTATGCGTGTTTTTTAAATGCATATTTTTTAAATGTAACTATATTGCAAATATAATTTGATATTTACAGAATCTCGCACATGAACCATTAGTACTAAAAACAGGTTTGTCACAATTAAATGAAGTGTTAAATTTATTGAAACCACTTCACAATAATTTAGAATCCCCTGGCGCCTCTGTTTTGTTACACGAACTTGCGTCAGCTCCAAATCTGGAAACCGCATTTACAAGCGACACTGCTACGCCTTTGTTACACGCTATGAATGCAGCCCATGGATACGTAGTGATGTTTGTTCATGTTTGCCGTACTAGCCAAAGTGATATCCGAAATCTTTCTATGAATCACTGGGGTTCCGAATTGGGCTTGACCGTCCTCAAAGGTTTGTCGGAGCTTTATATGTCTCTCGTTTGGGAGAGTACATTACTCCTCGCGTTATGTAGCGAGGATATTATTCCGGCCGGATGCGAATTTGGCAAAGAAGATATGGATAAATTGATGCCACCCGAGTTAAAAACCGAGAGCGAACCTTCGGCCTCTTGGTCCGCTAGTATATCCTCGGATATGGGAAGTAATGGGATGACTACGGCTATGGAAGCTCTTAGCACAGATCCGCCGCCGGTGCCGATGGAGGTAGATGACAAACCAAATGTAAACACCGACAGGCCCAACAATTATCAGTTAAAATATATCAAACCTTTACTTGGCGCTTCTTCAAGACTCGGCAGAGCGCTTTCAGAACTATTTGGTCTACTTGTCAAACTTTGCATGGGTTCTCCCGTAAGACAACGTAGAGGACAGCAAATGCCTCTAACGCCTACGTTGCCCTCTCAGGCAGCGCGAAGTGTTGCCACTGCATTGAACTGCTTATTGACACGCGGGTTATCGTGGGATAAATTACCCCCATCACCGATTCCCAAATTTAAACTCACTTTTCTCATATGTTCAGTGGGATTTACATCACCGATGCTTTTTGACGAGAAAAGGCATCCTTATCACCTGATGCTTCAAAAATTTGTCAAATTGAACGGTCAAAATGCATTTTTCTCTACCTTTCATTGGGCTTTATCAGGTGGAGGCCATTTTGCGTTATCTGAAGGATTGGAACATCCGAATCTACCCGATGGAACTGGCGAGTTCTTGGATGCCTGGCTGATGCTGTTGGAGAAAATGGTTAATCCTAAGGCTATCTTAGACTCACCCCACGTGGTCTCGTCAAAGTGTACGGGAATATATAAAGTATGCGAGACATTCGATCCAATAAGATATCTCATCGATATCCATAAAAAAGCTTTCGAGGCGGTGATGCTGATGTGGGGTAAAAAACCACTCAAAAATTATGGAGCTCGCATGACAGAATCTATTTTATCGATTTTACGACATATTTTACGTGGTGAGAAAATCATCAAGGAACGCACGGAAAAGGAAGAAAGCGGAGACAATGCGATAGCTAGTGGTAGCGGTGCGAGCGGCGTTGGCAGAAGTGGTGGATCTGATCGTCGTGATGAACCAGAGGCGGACGTCAATCCGGAATATTTGAGACAACTGATGGATATGGGCTTCAGTCGAGCACATTGTATAGAAGCGTTATTGCACACGATGACGGTAGAACAGGCAACCGATTATCTTCTAACAAATCCTGCGACTCTACGTAGACCCGATGCTCCAGTAAGCGATGCCAGTGGTCAAGGTTTGATTATGGATTTGGAATTAGCGGACGACGATCAGATAATGCATGCTATTGCAATGTCGCTCGGCGATACAGATACGCGTAAGATTTCGGGCATTGAAGAAATTCCTTCTCGCGAAACGACCATCACCGAAAGTATAGACGAATTTACACGTAGTGCACTTGGGCAATGTCTTAATCTATTAGATCTCATGCCGGACACGGTGTATAGAATTTGCGATCTGTTAGTGACCATCACCAAGAGAAATGGCGATGAGTGGAGGGATGATACGTTACGGCAGTTGATACGCGAGGTCGGACGTCTAGTGGATTATCTGATTGACATCGCCGAGAGCCAGGATGAAAATGCCGGAGCTCGATTGGTGGAGTGCGAAGAAGCGAATAAACTTTCTGGCCGCCTTTATCTCTATACTCTGTTCTTTGAAGGTTCATTTCAGGAGATGCGAGTGCCATGTGCTCTTATAGTGGAAGAATGCGCGATACTTGACAAACTCGTACGGTTGTTGGTGGTGAGCGAAGCTCCGCTCACCGCGAACAAGAATAGAATCGCTAAAGACTGCAAGGATACCAGCGCTGTGTTGAGCATGAAGACACCAAAGTGGTTAGCGCCTTTGTTACTGCTTATCGACCGGCTGGAAAAGGTGGCCTCTCTTACGCAACGAAAGCAGATGATGCACAAGATCACGACCAAATCGTGGAAGTGGTTTGACTTAAGTACTGGCAAATGGACTCCTTATTCGCCTATGAATAATCGAATCATCAATGACGCATATTGGGCAGGCGAGTCCAGTGTACGAATATCATGCAGTCGACGCCGATATCTCATCACCTTTTCCTGCATGACACAAGTGAACGAAGATAGCGATAATAGACGGCCCATCACGATGGGCTTCAAGCTCAGCACGGATAAGGAGGATGGTGGTTCGGGTTCCGATTCAAATATGGATACCGATGAGAGTCCGGTAGGAGAGGAGAGACGAAATACAGTGGTCCAAGGATTGGATCCTAGTATAGCACCGAGTATTGTACGGTGAGAAATACATTAATAGATACAAATATGTAATGTAATAATTTAGACCTTGAAAAAAAAGTAGATAATTTTATTACATTGCGATATGTGTGATGCTGTATAATTAATTAACATATTAATGCTTTTCTATGTTTTCTATGTTTTCTGTATTATTTTTCGTAATGTTTTGTGTGATCACGCATTACATAGGATCATAAAAAATTTTTGAAATAAAACACATCAGAATAGCTGTTATAAATTTTGGATCGCTGAATCCGAATTCGTAAATCATTATTCCATAACTTCTAGTTTTTTAGATAATTGAGAAAAATGATGGAAAATCTGTGAAAAATTGAAACGTTTAGAAAAAGAGCAAAAATAAATATGACATTAAAATCGCAAAATTGATTTGAATGTATCTTGATAAATTGAACAAGATGTACAAAACAAACAAAATTTGCTTTACTAATAATGTTTGAGATGACATAATGATGGCATAAATAAGTTGGTTGAAGTACCATTGTGCAATCTGTACGATCTGCGAGTAGAAAATTTTTTTAGCTTTAGAAACGAATAATTTTTTTTAATTGTTACTTTTGAAAGATAACAATTAAAATATCCATTTCTGGAGCTGAACAAATCTTCCATGACTTATACAGATCATTGTTTGTTGCACAATGGTAGCCACCGATTTGTTAAACTACATAGTACTCAACATTAGTAAAGCAATATTTTTTTGTTTCTTACACTTTGTGTGTAATTAAAATATATTTAAATTAATTCTGTAATCGCATTTTAATGTCATATTTACTTTGCTCTTTCTTCAAACGTTTCAATTTTTATAGATTTTTCCATCATTTTTCTCGATTATCTAAAAAACTGGATATGATGAAGCAAAATGGCTTACGAATTCGAACTAACCGATCCAAAATCTACGTGGGTCGTTTGATAAGTTTGGTAAATTTCCATGAAATAGCACTACAATTCATTTTGATGACGCGACATCTCGAAAGATCCACTCTTCGAACCCCTTCAGGCCAAATTTCAGCCAGAAAGGATGCATAGTTCACGTTTGGTAGTCATTTGAAGTAAGCTGTCTCAAAGTCTGCAAAATACTTATTGACGGCGACAATGACTTCCTCATTTGACGAGAATTTCTTCCCACCGAGCCAAGTTTTTAAGTTTGGGAACAGAAAGAAG
>Ga0157364_1001104_pt1 | contig 21900 bp, 14 predicted proteins | sample AttsexASBM2_FD_111476 | JGI IMG/M metagenome (GOLD analysis project Ga0157364, IMG submission 111476) | Fungus gardens microbial communities from leaf cutter ant in Ribeirão Preto, State of São Paulo, Brazil - Atta sexdens ASBM2 | ecosystem: Host-associated > Fungi > Mycelium > Unclassified ...
AACAGTATATTAATAATACATTAATACTTATATTTATATAATATATTAATATTTAATATAATATATTAATATTTATTTTTTTAAATAAATACAACTAAAATATGGGCTACGAGCGAAAAGATCTTGTTTGCCAATATTTACTAATTTATTTAAACATTCCAACAAATGTTTCAACCATTTATCAGGTTATTTTCTTTTTCTTATTTTTCATATTTTATTAACCACTTTTCACTGATTTTATTTAAAATAATTTTCCCTTTTTAATTACACTTGTTTAATATTAATACATCAGACTCGGTGTAATAATATTATTTGAATTTTGTTTTAGCAATCATAGTTACTCGTGGTTTATAACTCATGTTCGCGCTCACGATAATACTCTTGAGACATTCGATATCGTGTAATTAGACGCTTGTCCTCGCGATGCGCATAACGTGCCTATTACATTCGTTCATTGTGCCATTCTTGGCAATTAAGTTACCGAATATAAAGGTGTCTTTTTATCGCATCTTTTAGCGATCGATATAACCATATTTGGTCATGCCCAGCGACGCGCATCGATCGCCGAATCTACAATCTTGCATTTCCGCGGCTCGTTGCCATGTCAAAATGCAAGGCTCAGAAATAATTGCTGTATTGCATTTCCGCTAGCTAGTTACTATACCGAAATGCAAGACTTACTCGTGCTAGCTTTAGGGGTACAACTCTCTAAATGTCTTCATTTCTGCTGTTCTAGCTAATCTCTTTATTACAGCTGTTTCGGCTGTAGTTTCAACTGCGTAAGTCAGTATTGGTCGTACGCAGGTCTTATATATTCTTATTATGTTGTTCGCCGACCTGTTTTTGTTTTGTCATATCACTTCTCTGAGATATTTGTGCGGCATTAATTTGAGCACGTACTTCTTTCTGGAGGTTCCTGCTGCTTGTTTCTATTTCCAGATATGTAAAGCTCATGGCTTGTTCAATATTTTTGTCGTACACTACTAGCTTACACGGATAGATTCTTTGAATATTATTGATTTGATTTTTTCAGTTGATATTTTCATATTGAGTTGCTTGGAGGCCCTGGTGAATCTATACAATAGACGCAGCTGTTCATCTTCGTTTTGAGCCATTAGAACGGCATTAGGTCCGCATAACACATTATTTTCCCAATTTTCTGGCCCATCTCTCTGTCAACTTCTTTCATTTGTCGTTTTATCTTATCCATTACTATATTAAAGGTCTGGTTAAGCCTGGTTTGTTTATGATAGATGAAGCCCATTCGATAAAACATTAGGTTAAACTTAATCATAAATTAACTAGAATGAAAAACCGAGCCGAAGAGGGTTAGGCTAAGGCTATCTTTGTCGGATTCGTGTTGCTACCGATACCACTGTTGTTGGAGCCTTCCCCAACTAGTCTTGTTATTCATTTGCTTGATTAGTTTTATATATATTTCGGAACTGATGGAGGATTTTTGGTTAATATTTTTTGTACTCTTGAAGTTTAATTCTATCAAATGCTTGTTTAAGGCATAGAAGTTTAAGGGCTTATCATATTTCAAAGATTTCTCAACCAATTGTCGTATAAAAGTGACGTCCATGGACTAATTTTGTTGGAATTCCTGTTGTTCTTCACTGATTTTCTACTGATTTTTCTTGATATTATTTTGGTTAATATTTTTTGTATGATGCTTAGCAGCTTCATGCCTCGATAATTCTTGGATCTTTTTTGTCTCTTTTCTTGGAGATAAAGATGATTGTGCTTGTCCTCTTCTCATCCGGGATTTGTTCATCCTTTATTATCTTAAGAAAGAGCTTAGTTAATTTCTTCTCGAGTTAAGTTTCTGCATATTTGATTAGTTCATTAGTAATTTAATCCTAGGTTTTTCGGTTCCTTAACCTTTAGAGGATCGAAGATCCCTTTAGGGACTTTGAATCATTTTAGTTAATTTTTTGGTGTTTATGATGTTTGAACCACATTTATGATGTCCGCATATATTTTGGAGAGCAGGGTGCGTACATGAATATGCCGGCGCATACTTTCTCGACAACCATACCATGCACGAGACATTATATAAAGAAGTTTATTTTATTGCATGAACATAATTTACTGCACTAAAAAATGTTTTTACATACGTTATTTGTGAAATTTTTACTCTACAATGATAGACAATTATTCTAACAGTATCTAATGATATTTAGTTAAAAAAACAAAAAATAAGAGATGTCATTTTTATTCGGATCGGTAGCCCCTTTAGGAATTCAACAGTGGCACCACCTTTTGCCACTCAATCCCATGACATTGACAAAAAAGTTTTAAAGTAAAAAAGTAAAAAAAGTCGATCAAAAACATGTCGGTCCCCAGAAGATTAACTTTCTAATTGTGCTGTGTATCTCCTCAAATGTTACATATTCCATCTCTTGGTCCCTTTACTCTCGGCTCGAGTGTTTTCTCCACTCCCCTCTGTGCTTTGATAAAGATTTGAAGTAGTTTATCTAGATTTCCGAGGTTATAAAATTAATTTGAACTTCTTCGTTGATGGATTTCTTCTTTTTCTTCAACAGATCTTCCTTTGTGCGCCATACAGATTATGTTTCTTTTTACATGAGATGTTCTCCTAGTAATCTTTTTATTTCTGTTATGGCATTTATTGTTCTGTTTCTGGTCACCTGTATCTTATTCCTCTTGGATTGGGTTGCTCCTATAGACTATGCTCTTTTCTTTTCCAATGCCAATGTCTTGACCTGCTCTGTAAACCAGGGTTTTTTATTCCCCTTCTCATTTACGTTTACTTTCTACTCTCTAGTGCCTCCGTTGCACTGTCAATTATGTTAGATTTTATCTTTTCCCACTTCGCCTGGTTCACACTATCCTCTCATACTATTTAGTTAGCGCATATTTTTCCTGTTAATCTATTCAGGTATAATGTGCGAGTGCTTTCGTCTATTAGTGACTATATTCAAATTTGTTATATAGCATTATTCTTTCTTTTTATGGAGTTTCTCTATGAGATGGTATTTGCAGAGTAGCAATGCGTGACCTGTTCTTACATTAGGTGATTTTAGAATCCAGACATTTAGGATCTGCGATAGGTGAATTCTTCTGTTGGTTACTATGTAATCGATGGCCGACTTCTGGCCTCTAGTGAGAAATGACAATGAAATTGACATTAAACCGATGTCGATTCAACGTCAAAATCATCTAGTTCGACATTTGTCATTTTCGATTAAGTAGTGTCGTGAAGGTGTATTGTGTTACATTTTATATTCAAAAAAGATATTGTTAATTCGAAGCTCATTTAAAACATGCATTTTAAACGACGCATGTCGAGATCAGAAGTTGATCGTTATCATTTCTCCTTTTCATTAAACTTTTGCATTATGCCCGACAGAGATGTGTTATCTATTCTTGCATTAAAGTCCGATCACAAATATCCTGTCGTTTTTCGATATGCCATTTAGAATATCCTGGAGTTTGTCATAAAATCTTCTCTGATTTCCTTCAATTTAGATATGTCGAGTGCGTAGATACTTAGTACTTAGTATTCTCATTGTTTGGAACTTTAACACTAAATGTATTAAATTGTTGTTAATAGTAGTTCATTTAATCTATGTGATTTTCAAGTCTTTCGTGAGTATCTCTACCCCTTCCTGCGTCCTTTGATTCTTGTCTTTTCTGCTGTAAAACAGGATATATTTCTTGTATCTAACATTGCCTTTGTCTTTTTTCTTCATTTTCGAGATCTTGCAGATGTCTATTCTGTGTTTAGTGAGTTCTATGATGATCTCTTGGTCTTTATTCCTCCATGATGTCCTCCATGATGACATTATCTGATTCTGAATATATTCATTTTCCATATTCGTTTTTTCCTCTTCCTTGCCGTGTCTTTATTTCTTTGATCCGTCCTTGTTTTGAAACTGTTAGCAGAACTATGAATGTACATTGTTTTACAGCGAGTTGCCCAACATGCTAACCCTCCTTCTTTTTCAGACTTGGAACCGGCCGTGACGACTACTTTCTAATCTATCCCAGGCAGAGTTCTGTAAGGCGGAGGTCATTTTCAATGTTAAATAAACAAATTAATATAAAAAAATAAAATTGAAAAAGAAGTAATAAGACGCATTATTCTCGCCCGCATGAATAAAATAATAATATATGATGCTCAATTTAATAAAACAATTACAATTAAAATGTAAAAGGCTACGAACAAATTTTATTTGCTAATATTTAATAATCTTATTAAATCGTCTTATTATTACTTCTTTTTTTAATTTTATTTTTTTGTATTAATTTGTTTATTCAATATTGAAAATGATTTCATAAGTGATCAAAATGTCTGTTGGAATGTTTAAATTGATTAAATATTAGCAAGTAATAGCTTTTTGTTCGTAGTCCTTTATAATTTTGATTATAATTGTTTTATTTAATTGCGCATCATATATTATCATTTTATTAATTTTTTAAAATTAATACATTAATAACTTTTGTGAAAAATTTTACATACAAAAATTATTGTAAGATATTAAAAATAGGATTTTTAATATCATATATGCATTTATAACAATACGTTCATCTTTCTTACAACATTTTTGATCAGATGTTACAACTATACGTTCATTAACATTATGGATATTTATCGATTAGAAACAATTCTCATCTTCCCATTGCATCAACGCGAGATATGGTATAGCATTATAATGGATGATTCTTTAAGAGCCATAAAATTAATTCCCGAATTCAGAGGGAAACATTTTTTTACAATTTTATCATACATACATATGTGCTCTAGAATATGATAATAATCAATAATATTTATTTTAGCAATAACAAGATTAATTAATTTTATTTCTCTAAAATTTCACTGAAATTTTAGTGAAATTTTTCTATCTGTTATATCATATTAAATTATTCTATTGTAAGCATGGTGATCATTTACAAGCCTTTTCGTCACTCGCCAAATTTAATGAAGCTTAATGAAGCTACATTTGTAGAACAGACAAAAATAATAGAATAGAAATATTTTTTTATAGTGGCAATGGTGCAGGTTTGAGGGTGAAAATTATCCTTATGCTTATAGTGAGCACCTAATTTCTTGCATTTTAGCTTACTCTATTAGAGCTACTAAATTTTTAATTTTAGAGGTGATAAGAGACTATCACGTTTCCTGAAAACAAATTCAGTGTAAAAAGAAGTCAAAATGGCACACTCAATATGGCGACCTGCTGAAAGAGAGACAATATCTTATCTCGCGCTTTGCCGAACTCAGGAATAACTAACGAAGTCTAATCCCATTTCATCTTTTTTTTGACTTTTGTTCTTTATTTTTTTTGTTTCTATATTTTTTTATATTGATCAACGAATTCTATTCATAGTTATACAACCCATCATCAGTGATTCTCTTTTGTCACTGCTGTTAATTATTATATACAAGAAAAATATGGAATTGGATCTCGAGTAGAAGCAAATCTTTTTAAATGTGATAATGTTATATTACCTTCAAATTCAGGTAAAATATCGACAAATCTTGTAAAAATATGATTTACAAATGTTTATCTTCCTAATTGTAACGATAGTGTTTTAGATTCATAGAGTAGTCAAAATTTGAAAATATTTGAGGTAATGGATAAATTATCAAAAAATATTAAATAAAATAAATAAATAATAAATAAAATAAAATTTTTTTAATTCCTAGAACAACTGGGATGATTCAATCTCTCGATGTATTTAGCTTCAGAATTTAAAAAAATTTCATTAAACATTTTCAAACAGTTATTTTGTATAATTACATGAACTTACACTTAAGAAACAATGTTATCAAACTTCAATCGCTTATACATAATTAATTATTTTCTCCTCATTTTATAAATTTATTTAAATATTCGTACAAAAGTGAATATTTAGAAAAGAAGCCACTTCATTTTGATAATCCTGTAGATCACTGTTTCAAAAATTGTGAAAGTTTCTGTGCTTTGATATGTGATAATGTAATAGTAATAAAATGCGCTTGGTGTAAAACAAAATCTTTATACATACAAGAGTTTTTCAATATCCTTTTTGTAAAGAATACATAGAATAAAAATGAAAATCGCGCTACAAAATTACAAATATTACAAAAATTATAAAAATATAAAAAAACATAGAAACAAAGAAATATTAAAAAAATAAAGAACAAAAGCAAAAAAATGAAATGGGAATAGACCTCAGTTATTCCTGGGTGGGCCTTCGGCAAAGAACGAGATAAGATTGTTTCTCTTTCAGCAAGTCGCCATATTAAATGTGCCATTTTGAATTTTACATTTTTTATACTGGCTTTGCTTTCAAGAAACATGATAGCCTCTTATCACCTCTAAAATTTAGCAGTAGCTTTAATAGAGTAAAATACAAGAAATTAGGTGGTCGCACTTATTACTGTAATAGTAATTTCCATTCTCAAACCATTGCTGATATAAAAAAAATACGAGTCTATTATTTTTGGCTGCTCTACAAATGTACTAAGTTAAATTCGGCAAGTGACGGAAAAATAGGTTTACTTGTTAAATAAATTATCCATATTACAGAACAGAGATATGCATAATTTTTACACATAAAAAAATATTTTGATATAATCAATAAATAAACAAGTTATACCGTCTCTTTTAACAAATACAATATGTAATATATGATATAACGAAACAAACGAAACAAAATTATTTTATAAATATATAAAATTGTATAAAATATTTCAATTTAAGGTTTTGCAGGGATTATTATTTTTTCAGTTTCGAAGTTGGCTATATCGTAACCTAACCTAACCTAACCAAATCTGAAAAAGTAATAGTCTACGTAAAATCTTAAATCAAAATAACTTGTATAATTTGTAATTTTATTATATTATACATATATTGTTCTATTCATTAGAACAGACACTACAACTTTTATTATATGAAAATATTTATTTTATCGTTCAAAAATTATACATATCTCTCCAGTCTTTAACACAGATAATTTTTCTAAGTGATTACTGTGCTTACAATAGAGTTAGTTAAAACATAAATTTAATTTGATATATTTTTTTAAGTTTACCTCTTTTAGTTTATGAAATAACAAAGTATGGTTATATAAGGAACATACTCTGTATATGCGAGGTAATTCATTTTAATATTATAACAGATAAATATTCGAAAAATGTGAAAGATATAGAAAAACGTTTCAGAAAAAAGAACGATTTCAAGGGAGTCGTATTTGGTTATTTTTTTTTCTAGAATGAAGGGGTCAAAAAGATACGAAGGTCATTACTTTATTTCATTAGATGGAATTATACAATATAATCTTTTAACTTAATACAATTCTTCTAATTATTTTGCATTATAAAAATATTAAGGTAGATAAATAAAAAAATCAGTACTTTACAGAGTAAGTTATACTTTATTCTGTCTTATTCATATTGACAAAAATATTTAATTTCTCGTAAACTATGAATTTTTTGATAATTATTCCTTAATATTTTTAAGAATAGAATAAGAAGATAAATCAATTGGTGTTAAAAAAACATATTTGTTAAAAAAAATATGTAAACAAAATACTTTTGTAAATAAACGATTATGTGTTTTTTTCACAATTGATTCATTTCATTATTCTGTTCATAAAAGTATTAAGGTTCAATTATCGAAAAATCAATGATTTACGAGATATTTAATTGTCAATATATGCAAAATAAAGTATACAATATCTCGTAAACTATTGATTTTTTTTGTATTTTTTTTTTTACTTTAATGCTTTTATATGTAAAATAATTAGAGGAATTATTAAATAAAAAAGAAATATAGTTCTATTTAAAAAAAATTGAGTGATCTTCGTATCTTTTTGACGCCTCTACTTAAAAAAAACGTGGCTAAAATATATCTCCCTTAAAATCGTTCTATTTTTGTCTAAAACATTTTTCTGTATCTTCTATTATATTTTTCAAATATTTTTCAAAATATTTATCTATTAAAATTAAAATTAATTACTCTGTGCGTGCATGCGTGCGTATTATATAAATTATATAAAGTATTATCTTTATATTAATTTTTTTCATATACATGTATATTAAAGATATTAATATCTTTTCTTTTTTAGATTTATGTGATTTTCAATATGTTCCAATGACACAGAACAGATTAAATCCAAAAAAATTGGAATGCATATATAGTTTGATTTATCCAACGGGCATTCCTCTTTATTCTTGGTTGAAGAATGATGTACCATATTTTCTTCCACCAGCTGTTTTCAGCAGAATGGATACTGTCCAACAGTATATACCAAAAACTGAAACAGATTCAAACTCAGACAATGTAATTGGTACAAACAAAAAATCTAAAGCAGGCTTTCCCAGTTACGTGTACTTTTCTACATCTGAAATACCTACCGCAGCACCAAAAGGCATTGAAACAGCTATGAAAGTGAAGTTTCTTCAAAACACACACTTGGAGCAAGTACGTCAACTGTTCGAAGAGCGTCCAATCTGGTCAAAAAATGCCATTATGTATAAAACACGATTTACATCCGAACAACTAAAGATATTATTACCATCAGTAGCATATTATTTTATGACTGGACCATGGAGAATTATGTGGGTAAAATTAGGCTATGATCCAAGAAAGGATATTAATGCGAGAAAATATCAGACATTGGATTATAGATTAAAAGCTATGCGTAAGTTATTATTTTTTATTATCAAAGATATATCTAAATTTTAAAATTATTTAATTTAATATAAGATTCTATTAAATTAACTCTCATGTGATTTATAGATGGATTAGGTTCAACTGTCAGATGTAAAAGAAATTATTCAAATTACACATTACCATATAAATCAGCACCTGTTTCTAAACAGAAACCTGCAGTACTGACTGCTACGTTGAATCAGGAACAAAATTTGAAGAAAGAACGGCATTTATATGAGAATGTGTATATATACCGGGAAGGTATGGTACCTCCTTCCCGGCAAATGTTTTATCAGGTTTGTTACTAGTTTTCTTTATAAAAAAAATACGTTATGAAGGTAAAATAATATAAGTTTAGACAAAAAATATTCCAATAAATTATGTAATTGAATAATTGGAAGTAAAAATATTTTATCTTCAAGCTCAAATGACTGATTAAATAAAACATAATAAATGTTTAAAAACATACAAAATTAAGGCAATAAGAATCTGCACTAATTATTATGCACTAATTATTATGAAATATTATATTATATAATAATTCATGCGCTGATATAAATATATAAATGTAGAAGATAAATCAAATAATAAAATTAATAATATATTGTCAACTAATAAAACGAAGAAAGAGACGTTTCGGCTAACTTCTAGCCTTTTTTAGTGTTATAAAAAACTATTTTAGTCAGATGATGGTATAACGTGGATTGTCCACTAATTTCCTTATGCAATTGTCGGGCAAAAGGAGCTCTCCCAAAAAAATTCGCAAGCTGGATGATAAATTGCAACGACTAACCCGAGAAGTGTCGATAGAGGTCATTTAAAAAATTCATCTAAATGAAATATAAAAGTCCTCCAACGTAACATGACGAGGTTATTAAAAACGATAGGATTAGAGAGATTCTGAATCTTACAATTACATGTGAACTGGTAAAAATCTTACATATATGATCGAGTTCGGCAAATACAATGTCATATACATAAACAATATTATGAATCCAAATAACAGTGGTATATTAGGTTAATTTCGCGTCCGTATTCAAATTGATGTCATTTTTTTTATCGTTTGATATTCACTGTTTCAGAAATTAAATGTTTCCTATAGTCTCTACATCCAAAACTTCAAAATTTCGTTTCATTTAAAATCATATCCAAATTGTAATTGATGATTCATCATCGACAGAGTTAGTGTATAGTATTTCTTTTTATGTGATTCTTATATTTAGAATTCTATTTTAGTCTTTAGCCATTTATCAGTTTGTCCAATATAAGTAGCGTCACAATTATTACAATATTTTATATATTATACTACATTTTGAGAATAAGATTTATGGGAAGAGAATCTTTGACAATTTGACAAAACAAGACAATTTGTTTAGACTGAAAAAAGACAATTTCGAGACAACACCGTTGACTAAATTTTTCCGACTCTATGAACAGAATCATTTTTCTTTTTTTAATTTTTTCTGTGAAATTACTTGTCTGACTAATTAACTTTTTATTGACAAGTTGTTTTATACTTTTAAAAATAGTATTGAATATAAAGTATAAAGGGTAATCATTATTCAATAAAATTTTAATTACATGTTCAAGATTCTTTTTATGAAATTCTGGATGCGAGAGTAAAAAGAACCTGTCAATTAGACCAATAATCGTGCCTCTTTTTTTATGAGAGGGAATGCTGAAAATTAAAATTAAGATATCTATCAGAGAACGTTTGTTTATGGTAGAGGAAACCGGGGCACCATCGATTGTTTAACATAACCTAAAAAGGTTAAATTAATACTGGTACACTATGACTGTTCGTTGTCCATATATTTTTTATCTAGATGGCAGTGATTAAATTCTACCGTATCAAAAAGTATCGATCATTATGATTTTCGTGGTACAATAGTAATTTTTTAATCGTATAAAAATGTTTTAATATTGTTTTAATATTGTTGTAATATTGTTTTGTAATAGAAGATACATATATGAAGATAAGATGCAAGTTTATTTGCATCTTTTCCCAACTTACTACGTTACAAGTAATAATCTAACATTTCTTTTTTTATAGTTTTTCTATTAAATGTATAATTAGGATTATACATTCATTATTTATGATGAAATGACAATACAGAAAATATATGTACTAAAAGAATAGTTTATACTTCTAAGCAATTAATTTTATTTTATTGTAATAAATTTTTTATCTTATATTAATGATTAGTTCTCATTTGTTTTCTTATAACTTTTCTTATAACTTTTTATTTTATTATTTAATAATTATTAGTTGTAATTATATTTTATTGTATTAGTGAAAGTAAAAAAAATGTATAAGTTAATTGAAAATATTTTTAAACTTTCATAATTCTTGCATAATTCTACTATTTTATGTGTGACTTATGATATCCCGAGTATGAGTTATTTCTTTAAAAATATGTTTTTATTTTTTCTTAAAAATTAATAAATATTTACTAAAATATTTATTAAATTTTAAAATATGCATTATGCTTTAATTATTAAAAAAAAATGATACACAAATTTTTATATTTATATGCATTTTTAATTATATTTATATGCAGTTTGAATTTTTGTGACTTATGATCTCCTCTATATGTCAAACTTAATATCACCGTTATCGGCTATAATCGTTGTATTTAAAAAATTAATTTTTTGGCCACCAATTTTCATTGTAAATTGAATTCTCGGATGAAACGGATTAAATTTAATCAATACTTCATCGATTTCTGAGAAAGACCATAACTAGTCATCAGCATAACGAAAAAAATGAGATGTCAAAATCAAAAGTGCTTAGCACCTCTATCTCAAGGTTCTGCATAATCAAATCAGCAGCTACAAATCAAGGATGAACCCATAAGCGTCCCGAAATTCCGCTTATAGTACCGATCGTTAAACATAAAGTAAGTCCAATACAAGCCGAACTGCAGGAATTCATCTATGATTAGAATGGTTTTTTACAATGAAGAAAGCTAGAAGTTAGCTGAAGCTTACTTCTTGTTCTTCGTTTTATTAGTTAATGTATTTTATTAGTTATTAGTTAATGTATTTTTAATGTATTATTAATTTTATTATTTGACCTAATATCTTTTATATTTATATATTTGTATCAACTGTCAGCACACGAATTATAGCGCAAATTCCTATTGCCTTGATTTTGTATATTTATTGTGTTTTGGTTTGAAAGAATCTTAATTTTTTATTCTTGTGTTGATTAAATTAAATATATAGAAATCAATGCCTTAAAGTGCTTATGATTCTGTGTGAATTTGTTTTATACGATTTGTTTTATACATATGTAGCTCTTTAGATTTTAATATGTCACTCAGCATTATTAAGATCATTCAGATGCGAAAAAACATTAAATTATTAAATTGCTAGTCAAGTTAACTCGTGATATTACTGCGGTAGTTTAGTAGAGTTTGCATCTCAAAACCGAAAAATCATTTTACCGCGCATTTTAAAGTTCGTTGATATACTTCTTTTTACGAAAAGACAAATCACGATTATTTTCAACCAGAAAGTAGGGAAATACTCATCCTCAGTCTTACAAAGATTTGAATTTCAACATTGTCAAAACATCCACGATAATATTTATGGATTTGCTGATGATGGTTTGAAGAAAATCGAAACGTCAAATAAAATGGTACAGACAACTATTGTATATTTATATTTATATGTAGATGATATTTTTATGTAGATGTTATTAATCAATTATATTGAAATTTGCGCAACAATTTCCGCGCTGTGTTAAGCCCGAATATATATTTGATTATATTTTTCAATCTCGAAAGCCCGATTAATATTTAAAATTTTATATTTTTTATAAACATTGTATTTTTGTTCTACAAAATAAAAGAAAATTAAGTTTCAGAAAGTTAAAATAATTTTGTGGATGATTCACAGTATATCAACGAAAGGTTAAAAAATAAAAACAATAAATATTTATAGATATATGAACAATAACAATCAAATATTTTCCCAGTAAACGAATATGGATTAAAATGAATTAAAAATTGCAATTCATTTTAATTTGTTCGAGTTCATGCTTTAGAGCCCGGAGGTGGATTGAAATAAATTGAAATGAATGATCTGAGGACATAAATTCGTTTTTGTTCATGAACATTTGCAATTCTTTCTTTATAAATAGAACAGTATTTTTATATTCATTTCGATCGAAAAAGGAATATTCCTATTCAATACTGTGTTCACAAGAGACGTTCCTAATTGCAAAAGCGATATAAAAAAAACTAACGCTATCAGTCGAAAGATTACGTTTGAAATAAATATTTCAGATAGTCAAATTCTAGGATTCTGTAGATTCTGTACCTGATTTGATATTTGATTATTTTAACTTTGACACAAAATATCTCAAGAATAATACAGTTTGGAAAAAAATGTTCAAATAAAAGTTGTAGAATTTGAAGAGGGCCATTAAACGAGTTATTTAGATTAAAAAACAAATTAACTTGAGTCTTATTGGGCCCAAAATAGAGTGAAAATATAAGTAGTTCATCTAATGATCTTCAAATTCTACAATTTTTATTTGAAACATTTTTTTCAAAAATTAGAAGCACGAAAATATATAGGCATATAATAAGAGTCAAGCGCGGATACATGCGCTAAAAAATTATTCATGCAGTTAATATAATAATATATAATCTAAATATAAAATAAATTATTTACAATTGTTAATTTACAATTATTGGGAGATTATTTATAAATTAGTCCGTTCAAAAATGCATTTATTTCAAAACAAAATGAATGAACAGATCAATAAAGTATTGTCCATCGCTACCTACTACTTTTTCCTATCTCTCAGGCAATTTTCGAATTCCATCTCAAAAAAATGACTCGTCTTTGGAGGCGATCCAATTTTGGAGCCAATTTTCGATTTCTGCGAAAAAAGACCGGGGTGACTTGCCAAATCCTTCGGAACAACCAGTAATCAGAAGAAGCAAGCATTCGGAGAATACGGCGGGTGCGATAAAACATCCTTTTGAGCGTTTCCAAATATTTTTTTACGACTTTAACGACATGAAACCGAGCGTTGTCATGAAGAAGAATAACTTTATCATGTCTTTGCTCGTATTCCGACCGTTTTTCTCGCAATGCACGGCTCAAACGAATCAATTGTAGCCGATACCGATCGCCCGTAATGGAATCGCCAGATTTCAGCATAGTAAACAAGACCCTTTTGGTCTCACCAGATACAGAGCATGATCTTCGAACCATGAATGTTCGGCCATGGTGTTGATGTTGAGATCGGTGGCAACGATTGACCGGGCTTAGCGTAGTATTTTTCTTCTTGAGATTATCATAGAATATCCACTTCTCATCTCCAGTCACAATCCGATGCAAAAAATCTTTTCTCTGTTGTCTTTGAATCAGCTATTCGCAAGTGAAAAATCGCCTTTCAACATCTCTCGGTTTCAGTTTATAAGGCACCCAATTTCCTTGTTTTTGAATCATTCCCATGGCTCTCAATTGTACAGAAATGACTTGTTGAGTTACCCCCAATGATTCTGCAAGCTCCTCTTGCGTTTGACTCTGATCTTCGAGTAATGCCTCTAATTTTTTGTCTTCGAATTTTTTTGGCTATCCAGAGCGAGGCTTGTCTTCAACGTTGAAATCTCCATCCTTGAAACGTCGAAACTATTCCCTGCATGATTTATCAGTTGGAGCAGTGTCACATAAACTTCGACAAGCATTCGATGGGCTTCAGCCGCACTTTTCTTCCAATTAAAGCAGAAAATCAAAACCTCCTGCAAATGCTGCTAACACAAAATTCGATATTTCAAACACACAGTAAAAATCAAGGTTTTTGTATGAAACTTAAAGCAATATAAACTGAATATTATTAGCAGATGTTTAACCTCTCTGAACTGCCAAAATCAGCTGTCACTATGAACCATTCACAACAGCTGGAGCCATCTGTAGGGAAACGGACCGAACTAATTTGTACTCCCAGTAGTATTAATAGACAATTGAAAAATATTATTAATTTTAAGAGAAAAAAAACGTAGTGATAATATCGAAAGCGCAGGGCTTTCATGATTTACTGTTCCTAGAGAAACGGACCGAACTAATTTTATTCCCAATATTTACATTAACATGTTTTGACTCTAGCTTTGAATTCTCTTCAGAATAATAAATTATATAATAAAAAAAAACGCATTAAAATGTAATCAAACGCATTGAAATATAATTAAATAGGTGATTAAAAAGATGTTTCAGTATATGATCGATGTATCGTTTGTAGTTGATTGACCGACTGAAAAAAAAAATCTGAAAAATGAATTGAAAAGTTAAAACGATAAGGACAAGGGACGTTTCACTCTCCGGTTTTGATTCTCCTTGAAATATTGTTGTTAAACACAAAAATCTAAGAGATGTATTTTTTTATATGGATGCTAACTTCTATTTAAGGTTTTCCGACTGCAGTTGTATTCAACCTAATGAGCACATTAATGCTCACCATTATGAAAATATTTATGAAAATTTATTTCAGTTTTATATAGTGTTGGGTTTAAATAACGAAGCAAGCCGTTTTTGATTGACAAACAGTAATTTAATTATTGCGAAAGGAATTTACATTTAATGGTTCTATGGATCGAATAATACCGAACAAAAAGGCAGATAAAGAAGAAGATAGAGTATAAAGAGAGATGCCATTGGAATGAACTTAGTCAGACTACGTGATGGAACGCAATCTGTCAGTACAATCTTAAAACTATAATGCGCGGATTGAATAAAAGATTACTTTAAACTCAACACGCCTTTCTCAATCCGAGCAAAAATAATAAAAAATATTACATACGTATTGAACATACTATTTCAGTCCTAAGAATTCAATACATTTGTAATGTTTAAGTTTTGGCAGAATTTTAGTCAAAATATCTGCTGCCATATCCGCAGTAGGAACGTGTTTCAAACATAATTTATTCTCTCTAATGGCTTGTCACATATCAATATGCTTTGTACGCGTATACAAGATCGGGTTTTCTGCTAAACTAATGGCTCCACGATTATCGTATCGGATATTTATATTTGCTAACTTCTTCAATCCGATTTCTATCATGACGGCCTTGAACTAGATTGCCTCCTTCACAGTTTCTGAGAATGTTATGTATTCTGTCTCGGTTGAAGATGAAGCCATAGTGCGCTGCTTCTGTAATCGCCAACTAACAGCTGCACCACATCAGGAATGCGTAACCAGTATACAATCTCCTGTCATATTGACAACCACCCCAGTCAGCATCGATATATCCCACGATAGGGTCTTGGGAATGTCTGAAATACAAACCATAATTAACAGTATCACAGAGATATCTTAAAACCTTTTTAGCAATAATTCAATGTTTCTCCGTGTGACAATGGTTAAATTGTTCAATAGCTTATGTTAGCAATATCTGGCCGTATAGCCAATGCTAAATAATTTAACGCTCCAACTAATCGATTTTCATATATATATATATATATATATATATATATATACCACACGCGCGCACGCACACAGGTTCATCCAAATAGCTATTGAGGTATACTGTTATCGCATCTATTTGCCGTATAGCCATCTCCAATTTTGCTGATATATATTAATAATTAATGATTTAATGATTCGAATCTTGCGACAGGAGCAAAACTTTGTTTAAAATCGATTTCAATCGTTGATCTAAATCCTTTGGCTACCAGCCTCGCTTTTCTACGTTCTATTGTACTGTCTAATTTTCCACGTATTCCTCATGAAAATGTTATGTCATTCACGGCATTGTCACACATCATTAATCACGGTCTTCTCTTCAGCATGCGCATTGTCAAGTGCTTCATTCAAAGAAATCTCTATTGTGCCTAAGAATGTCTGTATCAGATTCGCTTCGTAGAAGATCTCCTTCACAATCGTCCTGAGATTCTATTTCTGATGAGCATTGCTCTTCCGCATTAGCTTCTTCATTTGCTCCTTTGTTATGATTACGATTACGTCATCTTCGCTGTAATCACGACTTGACGCGCTGGTACTTCTTAAATGATATTATTTTCTAGGTCGGCCAATACCTCCAGTTCTCACTATACGGGCGTCCTCTGCTCTACATTCTTTCTCTACTTTCTGCTCAGGTCCTGCTTCCGGAACTGAAGGGATCATAAAGTCGATATCATTTGATTCGTGTTCTATCTTTGAATTTATTTCTCTTCCAGTATCTTCAATATCGATGACTAATTCACTTGGATTACTCTCGTTATTAAATCCAATCTCTTTTAAAAATCTGACATCTTTAGATACTATCACACTTCTTCGTGTCGGAATCCATATTCTGTATTCTTTAGTATAGTCCGAATAATGATCAGCACACCTTTTTCTCCTCGTTTGTCAAATCTTTCTCTTCCTATTGTTTTGTTAAGTACATAGACTTCATACCTATTGCATACGAAGAGGCTCAAGCTTTGGTGTCCTGCCGTTCTATATCTCGTAGGGAGTTCGCCCATCCAAACTTTTAAATACGCATCTGTTCCTCAAATAACACGCTGCATGTATGGCTTCGATCCCAAAATGAGTCATCTAGTTTTCCTTGAAACAGGATACAACGTGCCATTTTAACAAGAGTACGTTCATTCGTTCCACAACTCTATTTTGTTTGGATGTATACAGTACTGAAAGATGGCTTTGAACTCCATGGATTTTGAGAAAATTGTCGAATGCCTCATTGCAAAATTCTCTGTCAGGAGAAATTTAATCTTTTCACCAGTAATTCATTCCATGCGGGATTTATATTCCTTGAAGACTCTTTTGTCGTAGAAAGTTCTATCCATCTTGTACAATCGTCTATAAATATCAGAAAGTATTTGGTTCTCATTGGACAACAAGTCCGTGTGTATGATCTCTAATTTCTTTTTCGAATGAGAATGTGATTCCTAAAATGGTAACCTTGTTTGCTTTCCTTTAATTTCGCGGGTCACTTACGTTTCTTAACTTAACATTGATGTTTTTTACTATTTGTTTCTTGATCATTTCTATCAGACAGCATTTGATGTGTCCAAGTCGCTGATGCCAAAGATTGAAATTCTGCATAGTTATCTCGCTAACTGCATCCGCTTCCCGAATATAGTATAGGTCGCCTAGCGATCCGCTATCATCTTGGTTTTTCCTTGAATATCTTGTATGATTGCTCTATCTTTCTTGAAGATTATTTCGTGATTACGATCGTCATTTTGGACAAAAGAATATCAGGTGCAGAAGCGTTCAACGTGATTTTTCGATTTCCGCTTCCATCAAACTACTATTATATTAACATTACTTCTATAATATTTGTAATGCTTGCCGAGTCGTTATTGGTCAGGTTCAATCGTCCATAATTTTTTTTAACTACAAACATAATCTCGTCTTTAGATATGAGAAGAACATTCACTGTCTAAACACCTTTCTTATCGTGCTTTACAACAACGTGCTGCATTCTGCTTTTTGTGACTAACATGAAACACATTCTGTGCTGTCACATTCTATTCTCGTTTTTCTTCTTAAAGTAGTCACTTGATTTGTATCTCATTTTTTGACATTTGTAACAGCAGTCAGTCTTTTGAATTTTGGCTCTCTTCGCTCTGGATTGCTTTTACTATTGCTCTTCTTTTTCGGCAGATAACCTTTCTTTTTTTTTTCTTTTCTATGTTACTGATATTCGTGGCGTTATAAGTCTTATGCATACGAGCTTCGCTTTCTTCGATAATTTTTACTTTTAAAATCTCAGCACTTGGTAATCTATCATGCGACTCGATAGCACATCGAAAATTTTCATAGCTAGCAGGAAGACTATACAGTAACATGATGCTTAGCAAATCTTCATTAATTTGGACACCCATAACGTTCAATTTGTCGATGGCGTCAAAAAACTTCAATAGATGCTGTCGTACATCTTGACTTTTCTGTAATCGTTGCAATATTAATTGCTTTAATAATATAGCTTTCCGTGCCGGATCTTTAGACGTATAAATACTTTCTAACCAAAACTTGCGAAAAGTAATACATCCACGAATCTATTGCAATTCATTTGGACTAATTAATAAGATTAAATCAGACTTAGCCATTTTATCCTTGCACGCTTCCGTTGTCTTCACTGACTGATCATTGCCGACAATAACTGCCGATTGCTTCTCTTCTTCGTTAACATATTTTCATATGTCGTTTTTCATCATCAAGATTTCCACTTACATAGAAATCATAATTATCCTTGATAAATGCCTCAATGCACACTTGATTTGACATGTTGCCTTTTTGCCACGAAGAAGAAGAAAAGAAAATGTCTAACCTCACAATCAATGCTTGCTTGTGCACACATCACATATACTTCTTACACATGCATTGGCCCATAACCTGTTGGATTTAAATGACTAAGCAAGCCATTTGTGTTGACAAACAGTATTTTAATTATACTTGCGAAAGGAATTTACTTTTTAATTATAAAAAGAGTAAAGAACTAAGAAAAACATAGAGTATAAAAATCCATAGATGACGGAACTTAGCCGTAGACTATGCGACCGCGGAACGCAATCGATACAATCTGAAAACTATAATGCGTTACGAAATAAATGATTACTTTAAACTTAATATAGTATAAGAAATTCCGTAAGTGTTAATATATTTATACAAGTTTTTTTATACAATATAAAATACTTCCCACCTTCGTTACTGTTGCTGATCGAAAAAATAGCGACTTACTTTGGTTAATGATTTCTTAAAAACGAATAGGAAGTCATATTCAGACAAATTTTATATTATACCTTGTGATATCAAGTTTTATGTCTCAGTGTTTCAAAAAATTGTTAAGAAAAACTTTTTTATTGAATAAAAAGACCACTTTCGAATAAGCTTTATAGGGATCCTATGTATATATCCACATAATAATATGTTATCAAAAAGGTTTCTAAAAAATATCTCATTTCTGAATCTGATAACTTACAAGGAGAGAATGCGATGTGATAATAATCAATTGCGACGAAACTTGTTGTAGTGACAGATCTGCATGTCAAGTAATACTGGGTAAAGAGATGTAATGCACTTCTCAAGCGTTTATGAGAAAATCGATTAAAAAGTTTGCCAAATATTGGTCTTTAATAATTGTTTACTCAAATACTATCAATTTTACAGAAAAACTGCAAGAGACAAAAATCATTTATTTTCTTCTCATAGAACTTTAAGAATTTTTTTAGAATTTTTTATCAACTTTTTTTTTGTCGTATGATAACACGATATTAAAAAATTCTAAAAAAATTCTGAAAAAATTCTCAGAATTTTATTGAGAAGAAAATAAACAATTGTCTCTCGCTGTTTTTCTGTAAAGTTGATAGTATTTGAGTAGAAAATGATTAAAAACCAATATTTAACTCCAGCAAACGAGAATGGATTAAAATATGAATTGAAATGGATTCAGATTTTCAGAAATATTGATTCACGAATGTTAAAATGAATGCTTTTCAATCCTGAATGCATTTTTATTCATTGATAGGAATTGGAACATGGAGCATATCTCTACGCTTTTCAATCTAAAAATAATATTAGCTTTTTCTGTGCATTGTGAATACTGTTCAATTCAAAATTTTGAATAAGAAATGTAGTTTTTCAATCCACTTGCATCTAATTGAACCTAATTGAATCCAATTAAATCCAATTAAATCCAAAAAAAAGTATTCGCTATTTAAAATACGCATTCGGATAGAAAAAATTTTCAATCCATTTTAATCCATTCTCGTTTACTGGGACGATTTTTAATCGATTTTTTCACAAACACTTGAGAAGTGCATTATCTCTTTACTCAGTATCACTTGATATGCAGATTTATCGCTACAACGAGGTTCGTCACAATCAATTATTATTACGTCGCATCTTCTTGTTAGAAAAATTTCTAAAAGGTCATATAAAGATATCTAAATGTTATCTAATGCACTGTTGAGAATTTTTTGAGAACAGAAAGATATCACAAAAATGATATCTAAAAGATTTCTCAAATTGCATGTCCTTATGATATCCAAAATATATTAACATATAGAGTTCGTATTTATAATGTCTAAAAGAAATCTGTTATATATTAAAGTCGTCGAAAGATTAAAAGATGACTTCTGTAAACATCTTTTAGTTGCCTTTAAGACTTCTTTTTGATATTTTGACATGTAACGTTTAATAACATTAGATATCTGAATTAATTTTTGTACAAAACTAAACGAAATTGTATGACTATTAATATATATTCCATTTATGTGTATGACTGTCAATATTATAGTATATATTGATATAAGTATTGCAGACATTCTATTATGTCTGCAATACTTGCCATGTACAAGAGCCATTATCTTTCATCATAGTCTGCTTTGAGGCTTTGACTTGCTTTTAAAAAATATTTCATGAGTATTCGTCATATAAGTTATTTCTCATGATGCTGCACTTTTTATTCTATCTCGTATGGTTTTCAAACATGAGAACCCAAACTTCACCACGTCCGTCTAATGGCGATCCTGCGTATTGCTCGCGGGCTGAAAGATATTTTTTCTATATTGTCTTTTCGGTACGAAAAAATGTTTTATAGTCAACTTTTTGCTTTACCGAGAAGACAACCAGAGAAAGATAACAAAAAGATGTCTTTTTTTTCTTAAGTTGTCCTTTTAACAAATCTTACAATCATCTTTCAATTTGCTGAAGAGAAAACAAAACGTCATATTTTTGTCATTTTTTAGAGATTTTTTCGTTATCCTTTAATTTTTGTGCTATCTTAAATTGTATAAGTCAAGTTATGAGTCTGCTTTTTAAAAATGTTATTTTATCATATCTTCAACAATGATAACAAATGGATTTCTCATACAAGATATCATAATTATGTCTATTTTATGAATCAAATATAGCGGTGCATGCGCATTTGCATGCCTCAAATACCATACAACATAATGATATTCATGAGAGAACAAATTAATATCATTTAGCATGATATCAGATAAAAGATAAAAAATTCAAGAAATCTCTGAAATGAGATGTCTTAAAGAATTCTTCTAATAGGTGTTTGATTAAATGATTATTATAAGATATCATTTAGACATAATTTTCAAGTTAACTAAATGTACTCCTGAAAAAGTTCTCTTAAAGTTTTCATTCTAACAAATATGCTGTCTTGGTGTACGCGCGCGCGCATGTGTGTGTGTGTGTGTGTGTGTGTGTGTGTGTGTGTGTGTGTGTGTGTGTGTGTGTGTGTGTGTGTGT
>Ga0157364_1001105_pt1 | contig 21893 bp, 20 predicted proteins | sample AttsexASBM2_FD_111476 | JGI IMG/M metagenome (GOLD analysis project Ga0157364, IMG submission 111476) | Fungus gardens microbial communities from leaf cutter ant in Ribeirão Preto, State of São Paulo, Brazil - Atta sexdens ASBM2 | ecosystem: Host-associated > Fungi > Mycelium > Unclassified ...
TAGATAAAAGAACAACTCTTGTATTGAGTAATACAAGAGAACTTAATAAAGAACTCTTCTATAAACTAGCCTACTTATATAGTCCTACAGGTGGTCCATGCTAACTACTGTGCATCCTACCCTAAACCACCATGTGTAGAATATGAGGTCAACATGTGTGGTCTATGCTATATAATGTTATTTGTTCTTGAATCTTCTACCATGTTCTTCTCAGTCTCATGATCTGTCTTGTAACTATGCCATCAAGTTGTGACTGATGTGATGGCATGACTGATCAACTCTAACCCTAGTTGTTCTAAAAATAGAAAATAGAAAATAAAAGACAAAGAAAAATAAAATAAAATAAGTCAAGTCTACTTTCTTTGATCTTGACATTACCCCCCTTTAAGATTTCTCCTTTGGAGAAATGTTCTGTTCTCTAATCTCTTTTTCTAATCTTTTCATTTTCTTCCTCCATTTTTTCTTCTATCATCTTCAAATGCTCACTTTCATCAATCTGCTTATCTCTCTTCCACTTCTTCTAATTCTTATCTAACTTCTTTAAGTATTCTTCCTCAAATCTCCTGTTATCCCACCCATACAACAATTTAGCTGTATACTTCTCTGATAATTCCATCCTCCTGTATTCATCTTCTTCTTTCCTCTTCTCTATTTTCTCCTGTTGTCTCACTTCTATTCCTCCTTTTTCAAATTCTTCAATCAGTTCTTCTGTATTCTTCAGATTTTCCCTTCTTTTCCAAGTATCCCCTTCAGCTGTAAAGCCCTTTCACCATATCAAATATTTCTCTACTCCCCTCATCTTTTTCTTGTTTAACATTTTTTCTACTTCCCATTCTTCAACTCCCTCAACTTCCACTGGTTTTTCTTCCTCCTTCTTCTGTCCCCTCACTTGCTCCTTGTATTAAACTATCTGGCTTACATTTACTACTGGATGAATTCTCATTGAACTTAGTAATTGTAATTTTACTGTATTTGATGATACTATCTCCTCTATCGCATACAGCCATATATACCTCTCCATCAACTTCCTTGCTAGTCTTTCTTTGAACACTAAATCCTTAGTGCTCAATAATACTCTATCTCCTTTCTCCCACTTTTCTGTCTCCTTTCTACTTCTGTCCGCATACCTCTTCATCTCCTCTTGAGTTTTCTTTAGTGCCACTTTTGCCTCCTTATGAACTTTCTTCATTTTTTCCATGAATTCTGTTGCACTCTCTACTTTTTCTTTTCTTCTAATATCTCCTCCCATTCTCAATTCTTTTCTATAGTTTGCCATGAAAGGTGAGACTTTTGTTGCTGTATAAACCTTGTTGTTCACTGTGAATTCTGCTGCTGCTAACCACTCCGGCCAATATTTCTGCCTATGTTCTATAAAGAATTGAAGATACTGCTCCAATTCTTGATTCATCCACTCTGTTTTCCCATCTGTTTGAGGGTGGAATGTGGTTGACAACTTTGTCTTAATTCCCAACATTCTATTCAGCTCCTTAGTCAACTCTGCTGTGAACTGTGGTCCTCTATCCAACACTACACTCTCTGGCAACCCATGCAATTTCCATACATTGTCCCAGAACAACCTCGCTAATTCTTCCGCTGACATTTCTTCTGTTGTGGCTACAAAGTGTGCCATTTTTGATAGTTGATTGTACACTACCAATATCGCATTCTTCCCTGCCACTACCAGTAGTTTCATTATAAAATCTACCATTAAGTACAACTATGGTTTTTTTGGCATCTCACACAACTTCAACTTCCCTACTGGTTCCTTCATTCTATTCTTCATCCTCTGATATAAGTCACATCCTTCCACATACCTTCCAACATCCCTTGTTACTCCCAGCCACCAGTAATTCCTTGTCACCAATTCCACTGTCTTTCACCTTCCACCATGTCCAACTGCTGGTATATCATGGTGTAATCAGACTACTTCCACTCTCAATTTCTCATCTTTTGGTACATATACTTTTCTCTTCTTTAATACTAGATCTCTTTCTATCTGCCACTTATTTCCCCATAACTTCTTTACTCCTACCTTCTTTATTTTCTCTACTACTCTAACTACATCCTCATCCTTACTCCTCACTTTTTTTTATTTTTTCTAATAATTCTACTTTAGGTCCCTCTACTACTACTTCTTGCATACTACAAATCCAATTATTCTTAATAAATACCTAATTTTCATTATCTCTTTCTGTTCCTATCTTCTAGTCTGCTCTGCTGCTAAGTCCATCTGCTTTCCCCATCTTAGTTCCCGCCACATGCTTCAAGGTAAAGTCAAACTGAGATAGATATAATGCTCATCTGGCTTGTCTCCTGTTTAACTTTTGCGCCTTCATAAAATATTCCAAATTCTTATAATCTGTCCAGATTTCGAATTTGAACTGCACTTCTTCCAACAAGTGTCTCTATGCTTCTAGTCCTTTAATGATGGCTAACATTTCCTTGTCATGGATTTCATAGTTCCTTTCTGTTTCGTTTAATGACTTGGAAAGAAAAGCCACTGGTCTCTACAAACTATTCTCGCATTCTATCAATAACACTCCTTCTGTCACATAATCCAATACATCTACCTCCATCCTCATTTTTTTATCTATATCTGGTACTGCTAACACTGGTTCCTTTGTAAACTGCTCTTTCAACTCCTTGAATGTCTTCTCCTATCTCTCTATCCAATCCCACTTCTTATCTTTCTTTACCATATCATGTAACGGCCTTGTTACCAATGCAAATCCTTCAATGAATTAGTGGTAGTAATTTGCCAAACCCAAAAACTTCTGGACATCTTTGACACACTTTGGTGTCGGCCATTCCAAAACCCCTTTCACCTTCTGGTCCGATTACTACTCCTAAAAATCCTACTTTCCTAACCTTCCATTTGCACTTCTCCGGTTTCACATACAGATCATTCTCTTCTAATCTCCTGATCATCTCTGCTACTAACTCGTCGTGTCCCTCCTCTGTCTCCTATCCTATTATCATATCATCAATGAACTCTACTACTTTTCTTATATTAATTAAGTCTCTCAACAGTTTGTTCATCATAGCCTGAGATGTTGCTGGAGAATTTGTAACCTAAAAAACATTACTGTAGGTTCGAAGGACTCCTCCGGTATAGTAAATACTACTTTCCATTCATTCCCCTCCTTAATCCTCACATTATTGTAGCCCTATCTCAAATCCATTTTCGTGAACATCTTTTTTGTACCAATATTCTCCAACACATCTAATATCAATGGCAGGGGATAGTTGTTTTTAACAGTCCATTCATTTAAGTATCAATAATCCTAAACCATTCTCTTTTTTCCATCCTTTTTCCCTACAAAGAACACCAGTGCCGTCTGTGGTGACTTTAACAATCAGATATATCCTTTTCTTAACTGCTCCTTAATAAACTCCCTCACCTCCTCTCTCTCTTCTCTCAACAATGAGTACACCTTTCCCTTCTTTGGCACAAACCCTTCTTTTACATCTATCACATGATCCCACACCTTTCTTGTTGGCATCTGTTCCAATTGCTTTTTTCCAAACACTTTTATCCATTTGTGAAATTGCTCTAGCACCAACTTCTTTGCCTCTACCTCTGATCTTGCTGCTTCTTCTTCATCCCATATTTCCCATTCTTCTGCCACTTTCTTTACTTCCATTGTCTTCTCCTTTTTCTACTTCTTTTTCTTATCCCTTTTTTCTCTCTTCTTCTCAGCTTCTTCCTTTGCCTCTTCTTCCTTTTACTTCTCCCACCCTGATTTCCCTTGCACCAGTCTCCATTGTTTCCCACACTCCTCTGGACACCTTGTCATTTTGACTTCTCCTGTTCTCCAATTGATCTCAGGATTGTGGCAAGCTAACCACGGCATCCCCAAGATCACCGTCCACTTCTATTCCCCAATCACATCAATCTCCATTCTCTCCCTATATCCTTGATAGTAAATATTTACCTCCACCATATTTTCTATAGGCCCCTCCTTATTTAATGATCCATCCATGTTTCTCACATTCATTAGCCTCTCCAATCTTTTCAACTTAAAACCCTGCTTCCTTGCAAACTCTGAACTCATAACCAGCCCAGTTGCTCCACTGTCCAGCAATGCCTCCACCATTATCCTCTCCTGTATATCTATTCTTTCTAATCTGATCTTTACTGTCACTTCTCTTAGTGGTTTTTCTTTTCTTACTTCTTTCTGAGTTCCCTCTGGTTTGGATGTACCAGCATCTATTTCTGTGGCTAATACATTAAACTTGTTATAAGAACTTAGTCAAGGGCTTCTAAGTTCTCCACCTCTTTTAAATGTTCAATCTGTTTGATATTGCTCTTGAATCTTCCTCCTCTATATTCTACTCTTTTCTCCTCCATTACTCTTCCTCTCTGTCCCTGATTCCTACAATAACAGGCCATGTGCCCAAAACCCCCGCAAGTATAACAATTCCTTCCTTAATCCACTTCCATAGCATAGGGATCCCTCCTTGGAGGAATGCCCATTTTCTGTCCCTACCCTCTTACTACCACTGCATTAGTCCTCTCCACTTCTTCCATCAGAGCAGGCCCTGTTGTTGCCTGCTGAGGAGGCATTTGCCTCCTCTGCCACACTAATGGTTGTGGCAATATTTGTCGTTACTCCTGTTTAGGAGCTCCTCCTCCTGTTTCCTTCTTCTCTCTCAGCCTCTCTTCTTCTCTCCTGCTCTCCCTCCAGCTTCTATCAAGGGCCATTGCCCTTCTATACCATTGTTCTATGGAGGCTGGCTGATTTTCAGCCTCCATCAACTTTCTCCTTATCCCTCTATTCATTTCTCTTTTAAACTCTTCTATTAACGGCCTTCTTTCATACCCACTCTCTCTCACTGCCTTCTTGAACTCCTGTACAAACTCCTCTATAGTCTTTCCTTCTTGTTCCAACTTTCTTAACTCTGCCACTTTCACTGACTCTTCTTCTCCTCTACCGAATTCCTTCTTTAATACTGTTAAAAATTCTTCTGCTGTCTCATATTCCATTTCCTCCACCTCTAGTTCCTCCATTACATTCTCTTTCCAAATATCCACTAACCCTCCCTACACATATGACAAAATCCAAAACATTTGCTCTTCTACCATTACCTCTCTCATCTTCATCCTCAAATATAGTCTACATGCAGTCACAAATCCTCCCATCTTTCCTGCTTCTCCATTGAAGATGGCTGGCTTAGCCACCTCTACATGAGGTCCCATGTTGGACCCCATCATCCCTCTTTCCATTCCTCCAGCTCCTCCTCCTACTGCTGCAAGCAGGGCTTGTATTTGTGCCTACATTGCTGCTAGCTACTTCTGTTGCTGGCATATAACTTCATAAAGATTGATTTAACTCATGTTGGGGTAGGGAGGTGGTGAGTCAATTGGTGAGGGTAATGATGATAGTGATGGTGGTGATGATGGTGATCTGTATGTGATAGCAGATCCTCTTTTTGTCCTGCTTACACAATTACTGACTACTTCTGACTACTGCCCTAATAGAATGGTAAACAATTTTGGTCTAAGAAGACCATTCTACTCTAAGCAATGTTTTAAGAATAACTGCTGTTCCTCTGCATAGACAGACTACAAAGGAGTCTGTAACACAAGGCTGATAGGTGAAAAAAGTATGTATCATATCCACAAAAGGTGTTATGTCTGAAATATACCAGTGGGCTTTGGTGCAGACAAACAGCTAAGCTGCCCCTGCCTAGCTAGTATATCTCTTATGCCTAGAGCCTGGCAATTCTTCTTGACTAAAGAGTTGTGTTACCCTTTGGTCAAGGATGTATAGAGAGTAAAGAAGAAAAGATAAGAAGACTAGTGTTAAGCAGTCTTAGAATGGGGATTGAGTTCTAATGTTATGAACTTAAATCCTTAGAGTTGGATAAAAGAACAACTCTTGTATTGAGTAATACAAGAGAACTTAATAAAGAACTCTTCTATAAACTAGCCTACTTATATAGTCCTACAGGTGGTCCATGCTAACTACTGTGCATCCTACTCTAAACCACCATGTGTAGAATATGAGGTCAACATGTGTGGTCCATGCTGTATGATGTCATTTGTTCTTGAATCTTCTACCATGTTCTTTCCAGTTTCATGATCTGTCTTGTAACTATGCCATCAAGTTGTGACTGATGTGATGGCGTGACTGATCAACTCTAACCCTAGTTGTTCTAAAAATAGAAAATATAAAAATAAATTAAAGAGAAAAATAAAATAAATAAATAAATAAGTCAAGTTTACTTTCTTCGATCTTGACATGTAAGGGATTAGCTATGAAGAAGAAAATTATTAAAAATAATAATAAGTATAATTAACTACTCATCTTGAGTGGTGCGCTAGGCAATCCTGCCCAGCACTCACATATCTCTCACAGGGGTTAATACCTCCCATCTTTATTACAGTACCTCTATAGTACTTTCCTGGTTGCTTTTCTCTAACCTTCTTAGAGAGGTGTTGCCTCTCCTCGTTTCTGGTGGCAACTTTCTTGCACTTCAATCCTGTGACCTGAGATTCTTCAGCCCCCTCCAATAGGGTGGCCTCTTCCTCTAGAATCTTATCTTAGAGTCATTAGATGTACTCCAACTTCTTCTTCTCCTCTGCAATTCTCTGCTTTTTGGCCTCTTTCTTGGCTTTGGCCTCTACCTCTCTCCTGGCTTTCTGAGCTGCATGCTCTGCACAATGGGCCTCTGCTACCTCTTGCAAATGAAGGAAGGACTGTTGCTCTTCCTCATGCCATTACTACATTTCATGACACTGCTCCTCAAGCATTTCAGCATCATTTTGAGAAATATTGGAGGTGGTGGGGGAAGACATAATAATATAGAAACAAGAGCAAAAAACTTCTTTTTTTTGTTTATATATTATTGACCTAGGTACTATCATGGAATTTTCAGATAAACTCAATAAGACTTTGAAGGCTTAGTTCTAAGGGGGGGATACTATGATATACAAGCCCACCTGTCTGGGAATTATATCCCTATAGTGATATCATCTCCAAATTATACAAGCCTACCTTTCATAGCAGCTACCTTTCTCGCAACACATCTTATGACAGTGCTGCAACCCTCTAGGTATTCTGTCTTCCATAGTGGAGATACTCCTATTCAACTCAGTCTTCTATGATGGAGTTACTCTTGTCAATGTCTCAATACTGAAACCTCTGCTCAGAGTAATAGGAGTTTTACTACTGAAACTCCAAGTATCTCCTATATTATCTATTTGTATATAAGACTAGTAGTTACACTGTGATTCACTAGTCTGAGAATTGATGAAGATAATCTCTTATTGAACTCAATCTCTGGTGTTTAACGGCAATACACCAATCAGCACTCACTTCTATCTTGGACTTCTCCCCATCATCTGAAGTTGTGACTATGCAGCAGACAGACGGTGCAGCACATAAGCTGAAGCCAAGATTGTTCCACAAGTCCACTCATCTCCAAGTCTATCCTGTGGACTTCCACCCCAGTGTGAACTGCACCTGACAGTTTAGTACCAAGATAACCAGAATAGAATCTGATGACAAGGTTGAACTGAGAGGTACTTAGACTACTATGCTTGCCTCTGGGTCAGAATCTTAGTAGTAGAAAAATACTTAAGGTTTTTATGATCTGTAATAATGTTGATGGGATATGCCAGACCTTTCAAGCAGTGTTACCAAATTTTGAAAGTTTCAAAGATAACAAGTAATTCCTTGTCATGCATGTCATAGTTCAACTCCACTATAGTGAAAGTACAGGAGTAAAAGGCTACCAAATGAACTTCATTTTCTTTGTTAATAATAGAAAGGATTGTAGTAAGAGCATAGTCCGAAACATCAGTTTTCATGATGAGTTGAGCATCAAGAATCCAACGAGTAAGAATAGAAGTAGAGATGAATGTTTTTTTAAGAGAATTGAAGGTATCATGACAGAAAGAGTTAAACTTCCAAGGGATATCCTTCCAGGTAAGGCATGTCAATGGAATAACAATGTCTAAATAGTTAAAGATGAACTAGTGATAAAAATTAGCAAAACTTATAAAGGATTGAATATTCTTGACTTTCTTAGGCTCTGGCTAGTCTTGAACAATCTTTACTTTATTATCAGACATGGTAAGACCTGAAGAAGAAAGAATGTATTCCAGATACTCTATTGACTCAGAGTGGAATTTGCATTTCTCTACTTTAGCATAAAGGTTAGCCTTACAGAAATACTTAAGTACTTTCTTAATATGCTGGTAATGTTCAGACATGTTATTCGAGTAAATGAGTATATCATCTAGATAGATCATAATACAAACATCTAAGAGATTGGAGAAAATGTTATTTATAAATTGCTGAAAGGCTATAGGAGCATTGGTAAGACCAAAAGACATTATAGACTATTCAAATGATTTGTAATGTGTTCTCAAAGCAGTCTTCTATTCATCACCATTGGTAATACAAACCAAATGGTAATTATGGCAAAGATCTATCTTTAAATAAACTTAAGCTTTGTGAGGTGAGTTTAGTAGGTTAAAGATAAGTGGAAGTAGATAGCAATTCTTTTTAAAAATATAATAAGACTCCAGAAGTCAACACAGAAGCATAGTGAACCATCTTTCTTCTTAATAAATAGGACTAGCACATCATGCAGAGATGAGGTTGGTCAGATAAAATCCATATTGAGGTTTTCCTCAATGAATTTTTTGAGAGTTTCTTGTTCAGATGCTGAAAGAGAGTATATAGGGCCAACCAGAGATTGAGCACCTTTTTTCAAATTGATTTTGAGGTCATATAGATAATAAGAAGCAAGGACTTCAGCTTTAGTTTTACTGAAAATGTTAGCAAATTTGTGATACTCAGAAGGGATATTGGAAAGGTCAGGAGCTTCTGCAAGTTTTGCAGAGTTAGCCTGAATGTTTGAAGAGTAAAGACAGAGTTTGAAATTACTAGAGCCCAAAAGTTTTGATATGTGCAAGAATGCTACAACATCAATGATAACAATGTTAGGTTGCTCAGAGTTAGATATAGAGGTCTCAAATGCAGATATGGAAACTATGGAATCCAATGATTGTAGAGAGTTGTCAAGAGATGACAGAGATGCCAATGGTGTGTTAGCCATGACATAATGGGAAGCAAGATTTTTCTGCAAAGATGGATGGAAGTTTATTGACCCATTTACCCAATCAATCAGTGGATTGTGTTAGGTGAGCTAATTATAATCAAGGACCAAATAGCAGAAAGAATCAAGCAGAGTAACATAGAAGTCTAGATTCATACCATCACTGGTGGAAAAAATTATGGGCAAGTTAGCAATTTCAGAGATGGTGCTGTTTGCTAAACTATCAAACAAGCAGAGAGCAATCAGAGAGGTTGCAGATGTCTTCAAGTGGTAAGTATCCACAAATTTAGAGTCTACAAAGCAATGAGTAGACCTGGAGTTGACAAGAGCTCAGAACAGAATTTTATTAAGGTAATTCTGACCAAGAATCAAGAAAGAAGTAAGAGAAACAAAAAGTAAATAAGGATTGGAAAAAGTAGATGCATTGAGTTGAACAGGACTCATTGCTGCATAAGAAAGTTTAACATGGCTCTCAGTCTGTGCAAAGTCCTATGAATTGCTCTCTATTTTTCCAAGGATTTCTCAGAAGCAGCTGCCAAAGTATCAGCAGTTGCTGAAGTACCATGGCCCTTAGGTGTAACCATAGTTTGCTTCTTAGGGCAGGAGTCCAACTTGTGGTCTTTTATACTATAATAAAGGCATAAATCATTTTTGAGACACTTCTTGTGCTTGTCACTAGTCAACTTGCCATTGTTAGCCAGCTTGGAAGATAGATCCATCCATAGAGAGTTTGACTGTTTTTTGGGAGTGGAAGATAGAGATGGTTTGGAGGAGAATGTCTTGGTGGATAAGGCCACTGGAGATGGATTCATCTTATTCTGAGAGGCCATAGCATAACCAGAGGTGGAAGTTTTCCTCTACTTCCAAGAGTAAGGCTCAAGGGCCTCTTTTTCTACCTATCTAGCACAGTAGCATTTGTAGTCATATTCCTAGTAGTGGTAATTGATAGTCATTGCTAAAGCATACATATCTTAGAACAAGGTGGGTTTTTCTTATTTTCTAGTAGAGATGGAATCCTAGATCTGATTGGGGAGCCCTTGGTAATAGTGATGGTATAGCATACTATTCCCCCAACCTAGTTGAGAGGCATAGCACATGAAATCCATACTGTAAGTAGAAATCTTGTTGACAAACTTCATGTAGAGATTATTCAGTATATTGGCCACTTTACCAACAGAGTCCAAGAGACCAAAATGTTGATGTAGCTTGTCAACAAACAGGTTCCAGTCAGAAAGCCAGTCTTGTAAGATACTCTAGTCTTCCTGATTGAAGTCTACCTTAAGCCAGTCTTGGGCTACTTTTATGAGATAGGTTATTGCAAAGTTGGTTTTTATAATATCTATGTCGAATTGCACTAGATTAGTGCAGAAATAGAGATGACACTGAAACAAGAAATTATTAAGCTTGTCAAGCTCAGTGTTATTAAAGGTGTTAGAAATACAAGCTTTAGTTTCCCTTGAGTTAGTATTAGAACCAGAAGTCTGATTAGTATTAAGAGTATTAGCAAGTCAACCAAGTATGTTAGCCAACTGTTTATTAGTATTGTCACTCTAACAGGATTTTGACCATGAGCAAGTAGGAGAAGTAGGTCTATTAACTGTTAAATTAGTAATAGGATTAATGGCAGGAGCATTCTCTCAATTAGAATTATTGTCTGCAGGGACAATACTTGGGCCAGGGATAGGCAAAGCTGTTCAGCCAAGTTAGATAGTACTAGATGGAGACCTTGGAGATAATTGGCCTCTTTGGTGAATTTGTCCTGAATGCTGTGGGGCATTTAGTGAATAAGCCAGATGGTTGCTGAAATACGAAATAGTATTGAAGGGTGTCCCAAGTGGTGGGACTGGAGTTGAAGTTAAGGAGTTATGGTGAAAGAAAGATATTTTGGACTTTGAAGTGTGAAAGTTGTTTTTTGCAGGCAAGACTGTGATAGAGAGTTCAGTAGACAGAACTACTTAGAAGTGACAGCAGACTTAGTTATTTTGATAATACTATTAGGTACAGTTCATACTAAAAGTGAAAGTCCACAAGATGGACTCAGAGATATGTAGACTTGTGAAACAATCTTAGCTTTAGCTTATGTACTGCATAGTCTACCTGTCATATGGTTACAATTTCCAATGGAAAGAAGAAGTCTAAAATAGAAGTGAGTACTAATTGGTATGTTACTATTAAACACTAGGAATTGAGTTTAATGGAAGTTATCTTCATCAATCATCAGACTAGTAAATTATAATGTAACTACTGTTATGGAACACTTTGACACTAACATTTTTCTTTCTCTTTTATCTATTTTTCTTGATTTTATATTTCTTTTCTTTTTAGTGACAATGAAGAGGCACATGACATTGCAGTCACATGACATGTCACATGATGTGACATCATAAGCCTAGAACATAGTGGAAAGATCTAGAAGATAATGTTAGGGCATATGTATATAACATGGTGGTCTTGAGTAGAAAATGAGGTGGACATGAGGTTGTAGTATGGACCAGATGTATTTAGTATATATAGGACTCTAATTTAGCAGAGACTCCTTGTCGAGTTCTCTTGTGAATTACCCACCTTATATCCATTTCTGAGATTTACTTGCTTGTGTGATCATTTGTCACTATGATAAGTGGTTGCCACAACAACTACTAGTTTTATATACAGATATATACTATAGAAAATACTTGAGGTTTCAGTATTAAGATACTGACAGGAGTATGACTCTGCTATGGAAGACCAAGTCAGATAAGAATATCTCCATCATGGAAGATGAAATTTCCAGATTGTTGCACCACTGCCACACAGGCATGTTGTAAGGAAGGTGGTTACTATGAAAGATAGGCTTTTAGATTAGATATTGATAAGGAGTATCACTATGGGGATGTATTTTCCAGATAGGTAAACTTAGCATATGACAGAAATGAAAGAAAAAGAGAAATCAAATTAAAGAAAATAGAATAAAATATATAAGAGTTCAAGCATATTATAATGCTCTAAATTTCATATACTTTCTATAAGGCCAATATGCTGTTACTATACTATATGATATTATAACAAGTATTATACATAATGTTACATCACATCTTTTTACCTAAGTTTAAAATAAAGAAAATTTAAAAAAAATTAAAAGTAAAATAAAAAAGAAAGAAAAATAAAATAATATCAAGTCTAATATTTAGAATTCTGACAGTTTGGGACTAATCTTGGAGCTATTTTCTCTTTTCTTTCTTCTACTATCTCTCTTACTACTAACTATATTTATAACTCCACCAAATACTCTACTTATTACTTTATTTGGAGCTATAACTATTATACTTGGTTATATTAACTTATATAGTAAGATAAGAAGAAATTGATAAATGTTAGAACAACTAGGTAGAAGATGAAAGTACTTTAAATCTTCAGAAAATTCTAAGAGAATAGAATAAGGATTTCTAAAAGAGACAACTACTCTATATAATAATAGATTTATTTTGATATATTAGAATTCTGTTTATATAATCAAGGAATAATAATACTTAAGTAATTAGAAATAGTTTAGAATAAAAAAACTAAAATAGAAGAAAGCTAAAGTATTTAGCAGATACTTTTGGAGTATGGGAAAGCAAATAAGCAAATATGCAGATAATACTAGAGAAGAGCAAGAGAGTGCATAAAAGAAAGTTTAATAATATATTCAGATAGTAGGAAATATTAGTATGCAGCTTGATAAAGTCTAAAGTATAAAAAATCAGATGAGTGGATGAGTGCAAATATATTATAATCTTAAGTTCAAAGAGTTTTAGACAAAAGAATAACTTTAGATTGAGTAATTATAAGAGAACTCAATGAAGTCTTAAATACAAACTAGTCTATCTTATATACTACAAACCATGGTCTATGCACACACTATAACTACCCTATCCTAAAGTATATATTATTACAACTCAAAGATCTTAGAGTAGGTTAATAAATAGAATCTTTCAATAAATAGAACCTTATATAGGGTTTATACAAAAGAACTCAATAGAGAACTTGATACAGGATTGTCTACTTTATATACTAAAAGGCTCTAGTCTGTGCTAGTAATAGATACTTCTGCTCTAATGTCTATACCTTAACCATGAGTACACTATGTATTTTTCAAAAAGTAAATATACTATTAACATGTCTTATTCTTCTCAAGTCTAGGCTTATGACATCACTTCATATAATATGTTATATGACTACAGTCACATATCTCTTTATCATCTGTAAGAAGTAAAAGTACAAGTAAAGATTAAAAAAAGAAAAGATAAAAAAAGATAAAAATAAAAGAATATTAGAAAAATATTAAGTCTAAGGTTCACAACTTTAACATATATGTTTTCTATATATATTATTGCTATATTATATAATATTATTTATTCTAAATCCTTCTATAACTTTTTCTGTGTCATATGACTGTGTGATCATTGTGACAGTGACAGTGACATCACACTAAAACTCTAATCCTAAGTCAAAATAAAATAAAATAAAAAAGAAGTTTAAAAGAAAAAATAAAATAAAGTTTATAGTTCGTAGCTCTAACAATATATGGGAAAGAATCATGGAATATAGATTAGCCAAAAAATATAGAAGAGAAAAGCCTTGAAAAAGCCAATCTCTTTACAATAGGTATATTAGAAACAGACTAGCCATTGAACCAGTTACATTAAAAGTGTATAATATCAAGCTTAGCTTTGATATCTGGCTAGTACTATATATGTACTTCATACTATACTCCTAACAGTAATGTTAGATATATAAACCTTAGATGCTAGTTTTTTCATTTAATATTTCTTTTTTATTTTCTTTGATTTATTTTCCTTTTCTAAACTTAGGGTTAAGGTTAGAGTGACATCATGATCACACTGTCACACATTAGTCACATCAGATGACATAGTCACAGTAATGGTCATAAATCACAAGATTATAAAGAAGAATATAGAAGGTTCTGAAAGAATGATATTATATAACATGTATAACATATGTTGACCTTAAGACAAACACATGGTTATTTAGGATAGACTAGAAAAGTAGTAGCATGAACTATGGTAGTTTAATATATAAGGTAGACAATCTTGTATGGAGTTCTCTATTAAGTTCTCTTATGTTAACCCTAATACAAGGTTCACTTTATTAACCAACTCTAAGATCTTTGAGTCATAACAAGTGTGTTGTGGCAACCACTAGACACAAAGTCCAATGATCACACAACGAGCAAATCTCTTAAGGCGGATATCTAGTAGAGATTTCACAAAAGAACTCAACAAGGAGCCTCTTCTTAATTAGAGTCCTATTTATACAAAAGGTTCATGGTCTGTGCTACTAATAAATAACCCTACCCTTATGTTCATGCTTCAACCTCATGCTTGTCTCACTTCTTACTCAAGGCCACTATGTGTACTCCAGGTGTCCTGACATCATCTTTCAGACTCTTCCATCAGGTTTTAGGCTTATGACATCACATCATGTGACCTGTCATGTGACTCCCTTGTCACATGCCTTCTTCATTATTCTAAAAGAAAAAGAAAAAGAAAAAGAAATATAAAATCAAAAGAAAAATAGATAAAAGAAAAATAAAATGTTAGGTCCAAAGCATTCCATAACACAGACCATCACTCTTTTATATATATACTTCTGTATCTGAGGATTAAACCTCAGACTTAACAACATCAATTTTTATTATTCTTTATTCTTTATTATCTTTATTGATCTTAATCATCATTGTTATCATTATTGAACTTCTGAATCACTTCTAAACCTCCGAGAGTGCATCTAAGGTTCAAATATCACAAATAAGTGAGTGGTTTATTTTGTGATAGAAACAATGAGAGAAAAATGAGAAAATGTCATATACTCTCTAACATCTACACTTTTTGGTATAGATAACACTCCAATTTCAACTGCTATCAATCTGAGAGCTAAAGACTCTAACTCTACATTTTTCATTAATCTATGGAGTTCTAAATGTAGTAACCAACCACTCAGAGTATACACAGAGTAAATATTATTAGATTGTTACTTCTGTATTTAAGAATGTAGTTATGATATATTGTTCTCTAGTCTAATAATCAACTTGAACTGTATTGCACTTATGCCTTCCTATCTAAACTTTTCTATCATCTAAAGTTACAACTACATGATGAATAGGCTAGATATAATGTTATTTGTTAAAGCCAAGATTGTCACATCTGTATAAGTATCACATTTCCCTCTTTTCCATAATATGGCTGTTAAGTTCCTTTTTCCATCTTATCTTTTATGTTACTATTGTTATAGTATACTTAAACTCTTATATTTTATTTTCATTTTATTTTCTTTGATTTAATGTGTCACATGACATAATATTATGGGTCTAGAATCTAAAAGAAGAGATTGGAAGAATGATATTAAGGTACATGTTAATAGCATGTTTACCTTATGGTAGATACATGGACATTAGAGTAGAATGATTTATTGTTAGCATGAACTATATGTTACTAGCATATAGTATAAGAATATATTGGAAACTCCTTATTGAGTTTTCTTGTAATTCCCATGAAATACTATATTTATAAATTTACTTAAGTAGACTATTGTTTGTCTTGACTAGTGATTGCCACAACAACTATTGCAGATAAACTAGCAAGTGTGATTTATCTCTAACAGAAAAATATAATAAAGCTTCTACTATTATATGAAGTGCTAACTGATAAAACATAAAAATAATATAAGATGCAGTTAAATATGAGTCACAAATAAAACAAATCCCAACATATGTTTAATATAAGGCAAACATCTATAGAATATAAGGTATAAATTATAGTAATCATAACAAAATTTGTACTAGAAGCTCTACTAAGTTTTCTTATATTAAACCTAATACAAGGTTCTTTTCTTGTTTTAAATCTTAAACTTGAATTGTAATATAATATAGCTAGCTTCTTGTCAGAGTTGCAATAAACTTAGTTCTCTTTTCTTTTTGATTTTCTTTTCTATTTTTTATTTTAAACTTAGACAAAGGAGTATGATATGATATTATACATGATGGTCACACCTGTCACAAGGTAGTTATATATGTCATAGTCACAGGTCACATAATTGTGTGATTTTTTTTTAGATCAACAATTTATTACATGGAGTACGATGGCAGACCATAGTAGCTACTTCATAACTATGTACAGAGAAATTGATACAACATAAAGAAGAGAAAAAGAGAAAAGAAACAAAGATATGAAATAAAAGGAGACAAAAGAGAAGTAATAAAAGAAAAAGAAAATTATTGTGCTATAAGCAAGATGACATCATAATATCTTTTCCGAAAGAAAAGGCATTGTTGTTGAGTTCAAGGAAAAGCAAGAAGTGAGAAATTGTATCCCTCCTCAGATTCCAATAGTTGTTGAATCTTCTACAGTCATGTAGAATATGTCATCTGGATTCAATGGGATAACATCTGCATGGACAAGAGAAATCTTCCCTAGGGAAGGACTGTAGGCAATATTCTCTGATAGGAGCATAATTGACAATAGCTCTAGTGGCTCAAGCACACAATGAGTTTGAGTAACCAAAATGTTGAAGCCAAGGACTATCTTTAATAGCTAATAGTTCAATTGGGTTTAGATTGTCATTGAGTAAATCTAGGAAGTTTTTTTCTTTAGAATCTGATGCTTGAAAGAGCATTCTCCACTGAGCAGTAATAGAATTGGAATCACATTTACTACAGTAGTTCCACAATGATTTGTGGGAGAAGATAGGAACATAATTGTATGATATAGAGAAGATAGTGGAAAGTTTTAGAATAAGTGATATTATATACTATAACAACAGCATATTGGTCTTATGGAAAGTATATAGATTTTAGGGTAGGTTAGTTATAATGTGTGCACAGACCATAGTCTGCAGTATAACTAGCTTATAATGAGAACTCTATTGAGTTCTCTTATATTACTCAATATAAGAGTATATTTTTTGTTTTAACTTGAGATTTAAGTTATAACATTTTCAAGATTAGGATTTAGAACTTATCTAGGTATTTTTCTATAATATAGCTCTTCTAATAATATGCTATCCCTTCTAACTTGTTGATAGCTTCAGTAGTAGTATTAATTGGATAAAAATGAAAGTGGAAAAGTTTTTCAAACTCTAATTATATGTAAATAGAGAAGATTTCTGTGTTTAACTTTTCCTGAAATAGGTTCTTAGACCACTTAGCAACTCAACTATTTTTGAAGAATGATTGGGCTTATAGAATTTTGTCTTGATTATATGTGAATTATCTGTAGATAATTAGATGTATAGAGAGCAGAAACTAAGAAAAACTTGACTTGTTTGCTAATTACTACTAAAGTTTAATAGGGGAGAGATATGGGGTCAAGAGCAATGAGAAGTTTCTAGATACAGAAGTGTTAGTCAAAGAAGAAAGTTTTTTTGTAAAGGAAGAGAGTTTATTTGTGGATATAAGAGTGGGATTGGATACTAAAGTATATAGATTTTAGAGTTAGTTTATAAGACTAGTAAGAATGTTATTAGTAGTGTGCTCCAAGGTTTACTAATACTTGGCTACTTCTCTTAAATAGTACTAAAGAAATTCCAGAGCTTTATCAGTATTGATAGGAATTATAGAATAGTTATTAGAGACAGGCATTAATTGGAAGGTAAGAAATAGTAAGAGAGATTGAGATATAAGAATAGATAATCCTGAATTGCTAGACTAGTTGATATGTTGAGATTCTGAAAAAAGAGTTCTGTTTTGCTATTAGAGCAACTAGACAAAGTCTGTTGAGTTTAGCAGAGTTTACAATTTTCAGGAAAATTCTAAGTAATATTGTTCAAGATTACTGTCACAAACTTCATTCAGCTTGTATCTCCACAACTAGTAGACCAGTTTTCACAAACTAAGTTGCACTGGAAAGCCCCAAATGAGGGCTATCCGCATATGTGTGGGATACACAAAAGTGACAACAAATGACTGAGATATCAGGCCATCAATAGCTGTAAAAGCTTTGTCTGCTAATATCTCAAGAATGGCTGAACGTATTCACACGATTGAACTTGTGTTGGAAAGTGTTCATCAATCCATTTCCAACAGTATATGATGCGTCTTAAAGTGATAAGTATTGGTAGAGATACAAGCATATCAATGTAGTGACATAATTAGTTACCTTCTAAAATTAGCCTGACAGCTACTATGACAGATGACAGCTCCCATCAGGTACAAGTTTTGATCATGTGATGGCAACAGCTTGTGCACAGACCATCACTCTTTTGTATATATATCTCTATGTCTGAAGGCTAGACCTCAGAAACAATATCAATTATTCTTATTGATACTTTCCATCATCTACCATTATCATATCCTTATACTGAACCTCTGAACCACCATTAAGTTCAAGTATTACAACCAGTGAGTATCTTATTTGTGATAATTACTAAATATACAACTTATCTCTAGGGAAATTCTAAGAGAACAAGATGGAGTTTCTCACAGATGATAGCTACTTTAAGTATCTAAGAGTCTATTCTAACCAAACAGAATATTAGACAGAACATTTGGTAATCTAACTACAGAATAATAGAGCTATATGATTAGAAACTTTAATGTAACAATCTCAAATATTGCCAAATAGTAGAGATTTATTGGTTAGTGATTAGAGAAGATGAGTTAATAGTCAGAAGAAAGCAAGTGAGAGTTTATAGTATTTTAGTAAAAATAGGCTAAATCTAGTAGTATTATAGTGGAGTATTGGTGGAAGAGTTAAGGGATTGTTACATATCCATCTGAACACATCCAGTCTATTCAAATTCATCATTGATAATACTTTTCTAACATCTAATCTACTCAAAATATCTACAAAAGAGGATATCTTTTTGTTAGTTTACTTATACTCTTTTGGTATAAATCTACTTAGTTTTATTTTATATCTGATTGTTCTATGACTAATTATATGGCTTTCTTATAATCTTCATAGAATTCTGTACTCTATTTCAAGAATTTTAGTATATTCAGAGTAATTACCTATTTTCTCAAATATAATCTTAGTTACTAAGTACTAAGTATTTAAGATATATAGGTACTCTGTAGTTTCTTACCTTGAAAATCAACTAGTGTAGTTGTCAGGTGTGGTTCACACTAGAAATGAAAGTCTGTGAGATAGACTCAGAGATATGCAAACTTGTGGAATGACCTTGGCTTTAGCTTATATGCTGCACTATTTGTCTGTCACATAGTTGCAATCTCTAATGAAGAAGTATGAAATGGAGTGAGTACTGATTGGTGTGTTACTGTTAAACACTGGAGATCGAGTTCAATAGAAGTTATCTTCATCAATTATTAGACTAGTGAATTACAATGTAACTATTAGTCTTATATACAAGTTCATACTATAAGAGATGCTTAGGTTTTCAGTAGTATAGCCTCTATTACCCTGAGTGGAGGTTTCAGTGTTGAGACACTAACAGAAGTATAACTCTACCATAGAAGACTGAGTTAAATAGGAGTATCTCTATCATAGAAAACAGAATCTCCAGATTGTTGCACTAATATCACATGGGTATGTTGTAAGAAAGATGGCCATTATAAAAGGCAGGCTTTTTTGAATTAGATGTTGACAGGGGGTATTCTGCAGGAATGTGTTTTCCAGATGGGTAGACTTGGCATATAACAGTAGTACACTATTCTGGATGCTTATATTCAGAACTCTGACTTTCCTCATGTTTCAATTTCTATTAATATTCTCTTTCTAAATATGACTACTATGACATGCAGAGACACAGTATATCTGTTGAAGCCAAGGTTGTTACGACTTTAAGCTAGAGCTTAGGTTGCACTTAGACAAAGATTGAGAAAGAGTTAAGGGGAATGAATAGATGGTAAAGCATAAGGATACAGGATAGTATCTATGCTATATATGTATTGTCCATGAAGAAACAGCATGTAGTCCATAAAGTCCATGAGTCAGAATACATGAGGAAGCAGTAAGAAAACAGTAAGGTTAGAGCACCTACTACATGAGGCGCTGACTGAGACTACTTTGGCACAGCTGATTGTGTTGTCATACCATAAGCCCATCTCCATGCTGCATCTTCGAGGTATCAATTATAACAAAGGTCATCTAGGATCTGTATCCACACATCACAAATAATATTCTCATGTCTTTTTTAATGTCTTCCAAATTTTTTCAACAAATAGTTCACTCTTTGAGGCATATTTCTTACCTGATAGGGATGAGAGATCTGCAGAGTTGATTACAGGCTTCAGCAGGTGTTTCAAACTTGAATTTTGGTAAGATAGTAGATCCCCTTACAAGAACTGCTTGTTAAGTTCTCTTATTATTCCCAATTCATAGTCATTATGACTGAAAAGTGGTAGCTACAATACATGTCATTTTTATATTAGATATAAAGACCCTGTATAGAGTTTAAAGTAGAACTAATTGATGATAGTACAAACTATGTGAAAGTAGTCTACTTTAGTAAGCCCTGACTATAATAGTTAGTAGTTACCACAACACTTAACATTGATTCTTTCATTGGCTAATTTCTTAAGAGAGTGCTAGATGACCTTGCTGCTAGTAAAAGGCCCAGGTAGAATTAGAGAGTTGTTAGAAAGCCACTGCACTTTCATTTTGACCTATCGGATCATTGTATACTTTGGTCATTGTTTCCTGTTATATCTATGAACTGGAGGTCTCTGTCATAGCTAGAGCAGAGCGTAGGGCAATGTCAAGTCCGGCACGCCGCCGGTAGTATGCTATGACTCGAGGTTTGGTGTCTATGTCTATACCTACCCAGCCCCACTGCGGTTCCTGTAGGAGAAGATTATTGGCTGAAAAGTGACTGAACTACATGGCCCTTTTTGTTTAGCTGTAATATACAGATGGGGTGGTGTTGGATACTCAATTATTGGGTGAGTGCGTCAGTGATGTCGGTCATAGTTCGTGGGGTTATTTCCAGGTTCACATTTATGACACCTAAGGTTCTTGCTTCATGGAAGACGGTATCTATCAATGGGGCGGATGGTGAGAGGACTGAAAACTAGTTGGTCTGCGAGTTGGTCTGGGCCATGCTTTCTTGTCTGAGAGTTTTTTGGTTGTTCTACTCCTGGGTGTGGGTTTGGACTGCTCGCTTCCATCTCCCAGTATCCCAGTTGGAGGCACGAATGCAGTCATCTATTCCTTCTGTTTCGCAGCTGATGCATGCAACTACGATGGGTGCACCCTGTACCTGGTCGATTCATATTGGCACTGTTGCGTTTAGGACATACCCGAGGGTGCTGCAATTCCGTGTTCTCCATTACAGAGGCGACATCGTGGCGAGGAGTATCTTCCAGTGTCGGCAACATTGAGTAATCCGACCATTTTCGCAGTGGAACCATCCTGCCCCAGGCTACTAGATTTCTGACATTCTTTGGAAGATGGGCACGCTGGGCCTTGTCGTCAACTACCGATGAGAAATCCCGGGTGCCGAGCTCAACGTGAGGGTGGACTCATCGGGGAAGGAAAACGATGCTGGTTTTGGCGTACTCAGGGATTGTTCTCTCGAAGGTGTGAGTGGATCTATTGCGGGGAGGACGCTCCTTTCACCTTGGAGGCCCGTGCAGATGCACGCTATCGCTATCTCATTCATATTCTCCAGACCCGCTACTCCGTATTAGACGAGCATGCGAAGACAAAAAAGCCTGACTGTAGGGGTTGCTTCGACTGCAGTTAATTTGGCCGTGACCTCATTGTGTCTCTTGTTGAGAGTATTTTTATTGGTTCCTCTTCGTCGTTGAGGGCAGAGGAGAGTGACAATTGTGGCATTCATCAGGTGACAACAGCTGGTCTCCACTACGTGACTTCATCGATTGA
>Ga0157364_1001106_pt1 | contig 21881 bp, 8 predicted proteins | sample AttsexASBM2_FD_111476 | JGI IMG/M metagenome (GOLD analysis project Ga0157364, IMG submission 111476) | Fungus gardens microbial communities from leaf cutter ant in Ribeirão Preto, State of São Paulo, Brazil - Atta sexdens ASBM2 | ecosystem: Host-associated > Fungi > Mycelium > Unclassified ...
ATTCTTAAATATTTTGGTGTAAACTTAAATATATGTCCAATTTTTTATCACTGCGTGCTGAAATTTTTTCATTTTTAAGACAATCATGAATAGAATTAAAATAATAATATCACATATTAAATTGACAAACAATTTATATAATTTTGATGTTAATAAGTATTTTAAAAGAATATTAATAATTAAATGTTAATAAGATTTAAAAACTGCAAATAATTTTATTGGGCAAAATATTACTTTGTTTATATTTTATAGGGCTTAAAATATAGATTTATTATATTCATGTATAATGAAATTAAAGATTCTATTTTTATTTCTAGATACAGTTACTTGGAAAACAGGGAGATCGATTACAACTTGAATATAGCACACTTGTTGGAGAAACAGAGATATGTAAAGAAGATATAGAAGTGATGGTGTTATTAGGATTGAAGCCTATGGAAGCACGATTTTTAATTCGCATATCTATGGATTATACACGATTGCCTCCACGTATAAATAAATCGCAAAATGATGAAGCAATGCTTCTAGTTACATTTTATGGTCCAGATTGGAATCGTATTTCGCCGCAACTTTATTTATCTAAGACCTTAGAGGACGCTATCGGTAGGCCAGAATCTTTACACATTCCACCATTACCGCCCAACAAATATCTAATGGATTATGTTCCCGAAGTAATAAAATTCATGGAAGAGAAAGTATGTAATTTCTCATACAAAATTTTACAAAATTACAATTTACAAAAAATATTTATATATACTCTCTGTTGCAGATAAACAGTGCAATTCAGTGTTTTGAAAACAGAAAAGAGTTTATCGTGTTTCTACTTGTATTACAACGCGGTAGCATAGTGGAATATGATGCTATAGAATTTAATTGGATTATTATTCTGTTAGAACATCGAGACTTTCATTTTCTCATACACTTTAATCTTCCATCAATATTCCCGAAAGAAAAACCACAAATTACATTACAATCAGTATATCATATGACATCACAAGGTATTTTATACAGAGAAGTATTGGATGATGCACCATATAGTCCTAGATGGCCGATGAAATTGATGGTTGACAAATTGTTAACGTATATAATAGAAAATGCTGTTCAAAAGTTTCAGGCGAATTCTGTCAAAAATAATCGTTTTTAATAATTTATTCTGAAAAAAGTTATATTTTATTATAAAGAATGTTTAATAGTTACAATTGAAATAAAGACTATTTCGTTCCAATGTAATAAACATTGATATGTTTTTATGTATCCTTTTTCTAATTTTGGACAGTTATATTTTTCAGCTCAGATAATCTTTTTTACAAAGTTAACACGAACTTAATGAATGAATTTGTACAAATCATTCCACGAACGTGGAAATATACCAAACATTTCAAAATTAGATATTCAAACATAAGAATTACCAACACAAATATTATTATTATTACTTAAATTAAAAGCAGTAAGATAATTACTTAGTTTAAAAAGAAAATTATTTAAAAGCAGTAAATTTTAAAGTAAAAGTACTATATAAAACGTTCATAGTGTTCATATAGAAAGAGCACTTTTTCATATTTATATCATTTATATATTAACAAAAATATATATTTTTTTAATTTGACAATTATACTATTTAATAGAACAAGATATCAGTTTTAAGAATCTATTTTTTAAATTACGATATGCACGGATGAATTTTAACGAAGTTATGAGCAATCAAAGTCAAATACTTCTTTTGTTTAATTCACTCATTAATAAAAAATCTTAGAAACATTTAAAAAAATTATTTTATAGGGAAAATTTTAAGTCTTTATATTAGAAAGTTAAAATTTTTTGCAAATTTTTTTTTAAGAAGGTTGTAAAGGCATAAAACATATATTAATATTTATGCTTTAAAGCATATTGAGATATGTATGTACATATGAAAATTGTGTTCATAATATTGGCTATGTTTAACAGAAAAAGCAGCTTTGCAACTGTCATAAAATCTTTGATGTGATTGATCTTGCTCCTAGTTCCTTATTATTGGGTCTAAATATATAAATCAATCATATTAAAGAATAGTACAAGAGTTACAAAGCTGTTTTTTCTGTTGAACTAGCCATTCTGTTTTTATTGAGCAACATTTTTATAGATTATTTATTTTATTTATTATTATTTTTATTGTTATGAACAAAAATTTTAAGAATGATAAACATCTAAATTTTTTTATATAAGTACTTTAAATATTAAAAATAACTTGAGATTCACTAATTAGTTTATAACATAAATATTTTGTTTATTTACTGGACAATTAATGTCCGCATCTCAATGTAACTTTACATAAATATTCTTAAATTCATAAAGTATTTATAAATACTTGAAATTAAATAACTGAGATTTTTATTTTATATTTCCATATATTTCTATTAGAGCACTAAAAAAATATTACTTTATGTTGAAATAACTTTTGATCTAGATGGTAATAAACTGTCTCTAATTTTTTGTAAATGTAATTTAAAATAATTAGTAATTTACAATCTTAAAGACATGTAACAGGCTCACAAAAGAGAAAAAAATTTCTTATTTTGTCCAATTCGTAATTTTTCTGTATATATAACAATTTACTGAATTCATAGAAACTCAAAAGATATAGTAATTTTTCGAAAGTAGAGATTTTTAAAGTCCTTTTTTTAAACTTAAATTTTGTTTATTTTTAACGGAATTACTTGAATTTTGAAATTTGTAACGTTATAAATTTTTATTCCAAAATTCAATCCAATCCAACATTTTCGGAAAAGAGAAATGCCGATTGGCCGATGCGTGAGACGTATTATTCCCTAACATCGCCGCGTCTTAAGTATAGGAACTATAAATTTTTCCTCTGCGCCGTTGGCAGCGTTAGATATGTGCGCAGCGCAAAGAGCGTGCGCAGAGTGAAACCATCTCAAAAGTGTCCGGCCGCCGTCACCTGTCTCACGGCTTGAGGTAAGTGCTTGCTCCTTCATACCGTTTTTTAAGGGAAACTTTGTGGAATTGCGTCATGTACGTGGTCGCGGTGACGCGTCACGTGAAATTGTCATTGAATACGGGAGTGTCACGTGTCAATACGCGTCGTGGGACTGGCAAATATGTTCGCGGCAGCGGCGGCGGCGGTCTCGAAATCTCGCATCGCCGCCCGCGATTGCCTTCACGTTGCTTGTTTCGCCGTGGCAACTTCACGCGATACACTACTATCGCTGCGACTCCACGATGGTCGTCGCGTGCCGCTTTCCTCCTGTCACACGAAGTTCGCTGTAAATGAATTGTCTCGCGTTTTCTCTCGCGGACGAAAGCTGCGATGCAGCTCTCCCTTTTGTGCCGATTGTCGCGTCGATTTTCTCACGATGTCGTCACGTTCGTTGCATCGCGCAGCATTTGATCCTCGCATTCGAATGCTGAGATTTTATTTATTTGTAATATAATCACACATCATGTTGTATCTCGTGCCGCGCGTAAGCGTCGCGAATATCACCTGTCATGGCGCGTGCCGCCGTCATTGCCGCCGTTATCACACGGGTTTGCTTTCAGTCATGGCAATTTTGGAGTTTGTCTTTAATTGATCTCTCTGATCATATTTATCCTCCATAAATCTGCCATTCTTTCCCAAGGAAGAAACGACGTTTGAAAGTTTTATATAGATTCATTTCATTGTGCGAAATAAAAATTGCAATTTCCAGTATTTACAGCTAAAAAGAACAAACTTCGTCTCATCTGGATGTCAATCTTAACGTAACTTAACCCAACCTGACCCTAACCTGCTTAACTATATACGCTACGCGCGCAGCATGCTTGGCAGCCGCGCAAAGTGAATCGTCAAAATCATCTCTCGGATTGCTTGATTTTTCACATTTGTTTCCCCCTCTCCCTTCATTTCACAAAATCTACTTGGACAAACCGCAACTCTTCCGACTGTCACATATCGGCTCGATAATTTTGCCGGACGGCTTGATTTCATTTAATGATATTAATTCGTTTCGATTGACATGTTTGAAGATTAATTATGTTCTATCCTCTGTAGAGATTTTTTAGATACGAGACGAAATGAAATTATCAATGTTTACGAGACAAGCGTAACGTCGACATGTTGACGATCATATGGGGGGGGAGGGGGTGGCCACGATGGCGGCCGCCACGCGCCATGTCGCAACCACGCTCTTGCACGTCATCTTGCGCATTCCCTTTGCCTTCTTTCGGCGTCCTGTTGCGCGTCGTCCACCGTGTGCAATGAGGGGAAAGCGTATTAACATTTTTTTCTTGTACATGACGAACGCCAACAGCCCTTTTTGCGTCAGATTTAACAATTTGCGAAATGTTCCCTTATAAAAATTTAATGTTAGTACTGGCCAATTAATCACTTATTAAAAATATTGCTAACAGTATTTTTAATATCGAAAATAAGTGATTAATTGGCAAATATTATTATTAGTATTAAATTTTTATAAAACTTCTAGAAGGATTACAAAACACGTACTAACATCAGTCTTGTTTAAATAGGAAACTGTAAATGTATCGTCGATTTTGTTTAAAAACATCCGAACTCGCAAATTTGATCTTAATTTAATCGGAATAAAAGAACTACTGATTTTTATGATTTCTTGATTTATGATGATTCTGAAAATAACACACATCTGAATAAATCAGATTCAGAGATCATTGAACTTTATTATAATTTATAATTTTTTTCGATTGAAATGATAAGATTATTTTCTTTTAGTGCACGCATGCCCTTTTTGAGACGTAGTGCCATTCTTTTCAGAAATATGTCCCTCAAAATAAGAAAACTTAATGTGAACTTACACAATATTCGTGTAACATATATAATAATACATAAATAAATTATACATTTTGACTCTGTTTTTGATTCTGTTTGTGATTCTCGGTATAATGAAAAAGATAGATAAATATTTTGTTTACAATAATTTTTGTTTTCTAAATTTTATTTTATATTTCTAGTTCTAATTTCCTGTATGGAAAGAGAAAGAAAATTGTGGATATTTCGCAAGTCGTCAAGTGTCGCAATTAATTAATTAATGATTACGAATATAAAGGATCGACCTTGATACACATATGGACACACTTTGAGAGTTTTATTCTTCATAAACATTACAACCTGAAGTAAAACTTCAGCGAATCGATCCGTGAATCGAAAGAATTTTCCAAGGTTAATGCGATACAAGGGCTTGTAATAGAACACATAACAGAATACAAATCAACAAAGGCAAATCGGCAAAAGCAAAAGGATAAGCAAGAAAAAGAGATGAGCGCAATGTAGAAAACAGCGGTGGCGTCGACAAAACACAGATGGGCTAAAAATAGCACAAAGCACAAAACAGAGTGCAACGTGCGGATTATTATGCGAGGCGAGGCGCGTTCTCGAAATAACGCTGTCTCTTTTTTTATTTTTTAAATATATTTGCACGATCTCTATCTTTCTTCCCGATAAAATTTGTCATGTAACAAAAACTCGAAGATTCACAAAACTTAGATTCTCTGAAATTATCTGCGATACAAGAAATGTATAATGAATATCGATGCAATAAATGGAATTAATGGAATTAAATTGGGCCGTCATTGAAGAATAAAAAAATTAGTAATACGTCATTGTTTTAAATAAATATAACAGCCAACTGGAAAACATAATTATGAATTGGAGATTGGAGTAAACAACCGATAGAATGTAGCTATCAACTATTAGCTCTCGCGTTTGTCTTATCTTTCAATGAGATACGTTGCAATCGTATTAATTGCATCGGTACCACTTGGTCTTCGAGAAATCGATGTTAACCTTGCTTAACGATCGAAAATACATGAAAGTTTTCAGAAGAATGTGTTTTTTTTTCATTGTTAAAGCGAGATTGAAAATATACAAAACTTTTATATGTTATTTATTCGGACAATTGCTGTTTTTTCTCAGTCTTTTCTAACAGCAAATTGGTATTTTTGTAGACCTGAAATTAATTCTATCAAGATTTTTCAATGAGAACTTTAGATTAATAACGAAAATTATTTGTACTTGTAAAAAATTGACACTGACATACATGAAATCATATTTTAAAGATCCATATATATTGAAAGAAATTTTTTTTTTTATAAGAAATAAATTCCATTATACACTTGCAGGGTGTTCTCTCGATGCTCTAACCTTGTTGTTCGAAAGTGTTTCGTTAGCAAGGGATACATATGTGAACGAGTGCACGTGCACGTAGTCGAGAGCCGAAGGAAAACGAGTTTTCAGCGAGTGCATAACACATCTCTCTTGCTCGCTCGTTGTCAGCCAATCAAGATCACAGATTCAAGCACAACCTCCGCTCGGCCTCCATGTCCATTGGTTGACCGCTCGGTGACGTTGTTGACCCGCTTTTGAAATTCGGTAAACAAGATCTCGCGAGAGTCAGAAAATTGCCTGACGAATATCTACATGAGACGAATAAGAATGAACGAATTACTTTGCACAGCTCGCCAAGAATGACTAAGAAAATGTTTCTGTATGTCACGCATTCGATCATCAATACTTCCCTCAAATGACGGTTGGAAGACTTCTGACAGAAAGTCTATTTGAAAAGAAGTAACTGTTGAATTGTCAATATAAATATAGATTTTAAATAAAACGTTTTAACGATTATTTACTAATTTCCAAACGCATAATATTAGTTAAATTGATATTTACGATGGACGCTCCAAATTATTAGGAAGAACAGACCAAATTTTAACTTTTCGTTCCACTTTACAATGTGTCCCAAATTTTACTCCAAATTAAAAACACGATTATGAATTGTCTCTCTTTTAAATATGAAAATAATAAGAAATATATCCTAAAAAGTTGGTCACTGAAATTTATTGATGAAACATTTATAATGAATCAAGATTCTTTCCAAATTTGCATCCATTTCAAGTGGCGTTTAACACACAGAAATGATAACTTTATTTTATTAAGATGGTTCTTTACTAATTCGAATTATCATGAAAATGTCTAATTTTTTTATATAATGAAGTTGAAGTAACCGAAATTTATGCATGAAAAATTCTACGGTAGATTAATGATGAAATAAGAGAAAAAAAATGTTGAAAATGTAACCTTCACGTATAACTTATGATGAATTCAAACATTCGTACTACACTGAATCAATGTATATTAAAAGCTGCTTTATATAAAATATCTCAATGCAATGGTATAATATAATCAACTTTGACAATGAAATTATACACATATATTTTGTTAAATAACGTGACAGTATCATTAGTAAATAGTTAATTGTTTAAAATATTTATATACTTTTACATTTACATTTAACTTGTAAAGCAGCTTTTAGTATGCATTACATTATCTAATGTAAGTGACCGAATTCGCTATTAGTGACAGATGCTGTGAAAGCTCGCAGATGCTTCTTTGATTATCTGCATACAAATCTTACCAGACTTTTCTCAAAAATGAAATTATAATAGTTAAAAATTACAATTTTAATGGTCACAAAAAAGGTTTGGAGAGATATTTACGTGCATAAACTTACATATAAATTTAATCTCAAAAAGTAAACATAATCTTGTTTTCGATCGATGAAGATTCAGCTCTTGATTTATTATCATATGTTCCATACACATTTCATTAAGATATATACGAAGTTTTAATATTTTATTTAAATTATGCAGACATTTGTAATTTTGGGTGGGCCCTGGTGAGGCAAATTTTCGATATTTTATTAAAGAACCACATTAAATTAATTAAGTTTACTTTAATCGCAACTTGAACGAAGTAAAGAAGTTTGTCTCATGCGAGGGGGATTACTGTGATAAATGAAACCAATGAATTTTGAATGAAATTTGTCTAAATGATATTTTATTAGATTCTAGAAACCTGATATTAGATTATAAATCGATTAATTTATTTAACAATAAAACATGAACAAGAAAAATTCCTTCCAGATTCAATTAAACACTGTAAAACGTGTAAAGTGAAGTTGATAGAAAAGATAACTTCGTTTTCTAATTAAACGTACTTCAATCGCGTAGCTTGAACGAAATGAAGTTTGTCTGCGAAGGGATCATCGTGATAAACCAAGTGAGACCATTCAGAATGAGGAAGCGATACAGGAGAGAAGGGAAAAGGGAAGAGAAGAAGAGAAAATTCGGCGCTCGCGCGCGGAGAACGAAGTTAAACGAAGTTCGACTCGCGCATGAGCATCGAAGAGAACTTTACATACGGGAAAGGATGAGAAGATGTTTGACGACGAAACACTCGACAGCACGCGACAGAAAATCGGAGGGGAAGGGAGAAGGTATGCGCATGCGCACGCCGCTTAGTGACGCTTCCCGGCGCGCGCGTAGAGCGTAAAGTAGCGTAGCCACGCTTCTTGCACGTCGTCGTACGCGCGTCACGTCTGCTCCGAATCATCTGAACATTGTCGCGAACGAGCGCCGCCGTTGCGATTCCTTTCAAGAACGCGCGCGCAAAGATCACTGTGATCAAAATCGCGAATAATCGGAACGGGCATTCAATTCAGTTTGAGTGAGTTCTCTGTCGAAAGAGAAAGAGTGGGAGACCGGATTTTCTCTTCCATTTTGAAAGAACAAGGGGCTTGTGCCTGATTGTCAGCGTTGTTCTGACATTATCTCTGTCGATAGTGGTTCCTTTTTCTTTTGTTTTGATTTCGACACTTACGGTGTCGGCTCTGAGAAACCGGAGTTTCAAGGAGCGTGTCCCTCAGGGACGGAGATCCATTTTGGGAAGGAGGCAAGCGGCCGAATTGGAAACGGCGTCACTTTTGACGCATTTAACGACAGTGCCTTTCACTCTGGACATTCGTCGTGTCAATTGAGAAAAAGGGACGTTAGAAAAGTGAAGAAGAGTCGCTGAAAGAGAGAGAGAGAGAGAGAGAGAGTCTCAATTTCGTAAAAAAAAAAAAAAAAATAAAATCCATTACTGCTTTTTAATACATTTGGCAACAGTGTTTTTCGTCGTAGCTTCCATTAATTTCGGGATCTTCGAATCTCGATTCTTATGATTCTTCGACAAAACATGAAGGTGATAGCGAACGTGCTCGATAAAGTCAGCGATCATCGTGATATATATTTGATGTTACTTTCACGACAACCATATTTTTTGAACACCTTATCTACATCTGTGTTACTTTGTGAACTTCAGGCATGTCCACTTCCAAGTATTAATCTTATGATCCGTTTTCTGTTCCTGCACTAGATTCTTTTAGACTCTTTCTCATTTTCGACAAATATCAAACATATATCTATTTCGCTTTAAGTTCCAAAAGTGTACACTAGTTCAGCCACAGAAAACAGATCTTTAGTTTAGCATACCGCGCAACTTCATGATATTCTGACACCGTATAAAATATGTTACAATTCTATTAATATTTTACGAGAAATTTTGATTTTTATGAAGACTATGTATATCTTCTAAACATTCTTTCATCTTTATACGTTTTATAATTTTATGTAATTTGTCGAATACCATTTGTCACATACTTCAAGTATGTCCATCTTAACTTTATATTTACTGCAATTTCATGGCGTCCATGTTATACCGCGTGATATTTTCCTATAGCGATATTTAAAAATTACATTGAACCTCGATTTTTATGATTCGCACAACTTCTAATAATTTTAAAATTATTTTTAATTTGTTAAAATATTTTTGTTCTATTTGTAAAATTTATACAAATTATTTCTGTTATTATTTTACACTTTATGCATATATCTTAATTTTCGTATGCTATATATTCAAAATTTTTAGTATTAAATATTTTGAGTCTCGAAAATACAATTTTTATACAATTTATGCAGTTTTTAATACAATTTTTATGAAAGCTGTGTTGCTTAATAATACATACACATTGTATCTACAGAATAATAAAAATTTATAAAATGACAATTGCAAATTATTTCTGTATGTGAAATATAAAAAAACGTAAAATTATAAAGATATAAATTTTATAAATATGAAATATTGTTATAAATCATATATACCTACATAAACCTATTTATTAAATTACAGAAACGATAGTAACGTACACAGTGAGCAGGATGTTCAGTTTTCACAAACCAAAGGTGTATCGATCTAGTACAGGCTGTTGCATTTGCAAAGCTAAATCTAGCAGGTAAAAATATATCTAAATATTTACATATGTGTATCTATCTCTACAATAAAAATAATATAGTTCTAATTATATTATATATATATATATATAAATTATATATATATAATTTTTATTTCTTATTTTTAATTAATATTATGTTATTTTAAGTTAAATTAATATTACAATGTATATTGACATTAAAATTTTAATGATATAAATGTTATTTATATTTCGTAGGAGTTAATGTCACGATATTAATTCATAATATATTGATGACATCACATATTTTGTTATAAATGTGTACAATTATATTATATTTTTTATAAATGTTTTGATAAATATTTATAAATCTTTTTACAGTTCGAGATTCACAGATAGTAAAAAGTATGAGGATGATTTTATGCTATGTTTTCAACTTGATGAGAGGCGTAGCGGAGAGATATGTAATGCATGTGTGCTTCTAGTAAAGAGATTTAAGAAGTTGCCTCCAGGAAATGATCGCAATTGGAGACATGTTAGTATCTGTTGAATAATCTTATTTTCATTATTTGAATTTTAATCTTGCTAGTATAATATAAATATCACTATTTATTAAATTATATTCTGATTCTTTTGATTGAATTTTGATTCTTGGTTTTAATTACAATCGAAACAAATATTTATCTACTTTATAAGAGAGAGAAAACAAGAATTATAGACTTCTTTTTGTGACAATTGTAAGATATCAAATGTTTAGGTGACTAACATTAAAATAACATTAAAATAACATTAAAATATCCAACTTATTATATATTTGATATTTTTAATTATACTATGTTATTAAATTTAAATTATCAATTTTTTTTATAGGTTGTGGATGCACGCGCTGGTCCTGGTATTAAGTCTCTGACAAAATTTAAAGCAAAAAATAAAAGAAAAGTTAAAGATATATCTGACAAACTCGCTAAGAAGAAACATGTCTATGTAAAAACAGAAACAGATCGAGAACGAAGCCCATCAATGAGCGATGATTTAATCGGTTGGTTAAACTGAATATAAAATTTTATTAATCTATTAATGTTATTAATTATATATGATTCAAAACATAAATATGGTTTAGAAAACAATATAAAAATTAAAAGATAGAAATAGAAATTGGGATATCTTAATAATATGTTATTAATATTTAATAATCGTATTAAAATATTCTCTTTGTTTTTTTTTATATTGTAGAAGATTATACATTGGCAGATAGTAAAGCTTCGAGCAGATCGGAAAGCATCTCGGATGATGACGATGATATTGGCTCTAATGACAAACAATTAGATCTCGTTCAAGATCAGGATATGAATGAAGATAATGATTTTTTAGATTTATCTTATTACAAAAGGTAATATTATGAAAAAAATTTCATAAATCCTAAGAATTTTGAAAATTAACTTTAAGAACTAAGAATTCTTTACAAAAATTAAGTATTTTAAATAAATTAAAAAAAATTTTGTAGGAAAACAACTTTTATAAGATCTAAAAATTAGAGATGACTCAATAACTACTTCTATTACATATTTGTATATTTCTCAATTTTTATATGTTTACTATGAATATATATTTCTTTCATTGAAGATACTTATCTTAAATATTTTTTATATTGTACATATCTTAATTTGCATTTAATATATGATATTTCTTTTGTTTTATACAGAGAAATTATTTGCTGTGGCAGCATTTTCAGAGGCGCCAATGGTGAGATTATAATGTATCCATCTAGCCTGAAACCTTGCGTAAATCTTGCCAGGCGGCAACTTCTTTCTTCTTTAACAGTTGCCAGTCCCACTCATAGTTCTGCATCCATCAGTCCTATTCATAGCGTTGAATCGCCATCAAGTTCAGAAACGAGTTCGAAACAAACAAAGACAGATAGTGACTCTTCATCCGATTCTGGTTACGATGAGTCCTCCAATCAGGGTGAGAGCAAAATAGCGAAGAATGTTCAAGTTCAGGCAGATATGAAAATGATAGAGGAAGCTGTGAGACCTATAGAACTCGATCAGTTATCGAGTTGCAAAACCTTACAATCTGTCACCGTTACTAATCAATCACTTCAATCGGTCTCCAATTAATGTCGGCCCTTTATAGAGGGTTAATTTATTCCTTTACTTATGACACACACGCATAAATATGTACATAACATATACAGGGTGTCTTAGATAATTTTTTAATTGCAATTTTCTATAGAATTTTCAATATAGCGAACTTTCCTTTGGCGAGAATTTCAAATTTTATATTTCTACGATATATAAAGCAAACTTTTGATTTTTTGATTCTTGCAATATTTATTTCAATTCTTTTAAATCTTAAAATATCTTTTGAGTTTCAATTTAGAGACGATTTTTCCTCGTGGAGAATATTCGAATTTTAATTCTGTAATAGAGGAGGATTTTTAAAATCCTGTTTATTGTTTAAATTATTTTTTCATTATATTACTACACATTGTTAATCCTGCTTTATTTATTGTTTAAATATTATTTTTCATTATATTATTACAAATTGTTAATACAGAGGATAATTAAATAATAATGTTATTACCTTAGAAAAGAATTTTTATTAGGGATTTTACGGGAAATGTTTTGCGTCAAAATACAAAAGGAATACTTAATGATGATAATGAAAAGTTTTTCTCTTGAAAGTGAGACCGTGCATCAGAATATGTTCAAAACATATCCCTAAAAATCCATACAATTTCTTTTTATTGAAAACATTTTTTTTGAAATTAGTACATCTCGCACAAGATACAGTAATTTATTGCAGTATAACACTATCACCCTGTATATACGAATAGGTATAAGCTGAAGTTAATTAAGTGCACTATCCCCGGGCAGCAAAGTGGCTCTGAAAGGTTTCAAACCTTCACCTCGAAGGTTTTAATACCATTTGGATGCAATTTATTATGCTAAGAATAATTAGAATTAATCATAGCGATGGACTGACGTAAACCGCCATTTCTCGAGCCGATAATTTTTAAGTCTTATATTAAGCAATATAAACACACATCAAAGTTCTGTGATGATATTGTAAAGTAAGAGACGCTCAGATTTCTTATATCGAATAGCGGTCCGAGCTGGCGGTTTACGTACTCGCTTTTCTTACACGTCAAGTGCCACCGCTTAAGGGGAGATGTATGTAGGGTGTGCTGAAACAACCAAAGATAGTGTCAAAAAAGTCATAATAAATTAATGAAACATCAATACTTTTATAAAATTTTCTAATTGAAATCAGATATATTAAATAGTTACATGTTAAAGATCTGAAACTTTTTATGAAACGTTCTATAAATTTTTAAAGTTTTAATATTCTTAGACAAAAAAGCAAGATTTCATGTGTAACGATTTAGTAGTTGATTCAACGAAGATACATTGAATACAAAATTAAGATTTTAACACTTTTATCGAGAGAAAACATTGAATTTACAAAAAAAAAGATTTTTTTGAAGTGATATCTGATGGTTGTTGCGAGACACCTTGTATAAGTTCCAAGCTGCCAATCGATTCTCGTCTGGGTCCAAGAAAAAAAAAGAGAAAGCAAGAGAGATGAAAGCGGAAATTCTTGCTTTTTCTTCCTGATCATGCTCCATGACGTAAATTAATTAATAGTAGTCACACTGACGACCCAGGACGATAGCAATAAAGAAATGCAAACAATTGTACAGCGGGACTATGGATAAAGTCTGTTTTTAGTTTGTATTTAGACAGTATTAGTAAAAAAATGAAAGATCTAGATAGAAGAATTGAAAGTGGCAATCTGATTGGCAAACTGGACCAGCGAATCTTTGTTTACAGATAATTTTAAAGAATATGATACTTATATTCAGAAACGTTTCTATATAGAAAGAGAGAACAAGGAAGAGAGGGAAGAATAAATAAGTAAAAACTGTTAGTTCCTAGTTAACAAAGAGATGGGCATGCTTCGATTGTACGTTTAGCGTAAAGTTTGTTTAATTCTCATTTTATATGGGACGTTCACGATTGATCGCGACTGTTTTCATGTTAATGGAGCTCTTATCAATTTGGAATCGGATTTTTCTCTAATGAAAGTAAAAAACCGATTCCAAATCAATTATAAAATTTATAAAAAATAAAATATTCTGCTAGTGTTTTGAGCCCATATAAAAATCGAGGAACATAAATTTTAAAGATAGTCGGAAATGGTTGTTTGATACAAGTTGTTTAATCTTTTTCGACTATTCTCTTTAGCGCTAAGTACACGAAGAAAAAACGGGCTAAAAAATGTACAAGCTGAGTACCTGCTGAGAACAAGCCGCAACTGTTATGGGTTGTTTTCATGATTTTTTCCATTCTTACTAATGCACAAAAAAAGAGAAGAAAACAGAATTCGAAAAAAAGAACGATTGACTTAAGATTTATTAAAAGCAGGATTTATGTATCCGTGGAATCAAGAATCTGTAATGTTAAAGATCAATTAAACCGAGCGTGAATCCGTAAATTCCAACATATATCAAAGATTCTATCTTATAGAATCATTTTTAAAAATATGTGATACGCATATTCGATACTATAAAACAATACTTAAGAATGTAGTATATTTTTGTTATCTTTATGTAAAGAACCACGGATTTATAAATCATTATATTTCGAAAAAGGAAGACAAACATAATGACTCTTGGCTTAAAAGTTGGATTTGACATAATTAAAAAGTATGAAATGTGCAATAGATATTGTCGAACCCGTCCAGCGCTAAGCGAGTCATCTTCTATATTATTCCTTCTATATTATATAAGAATTCGAAACCTAGAATTGTAAAATTCTTTCGAGTATGATAATCAAAATTATTTAAATTTAGAGGTTACTATTGGTGAACCCAAAAGAGTAATTTCATTTTGAATTTAATAAACAAATAAAGATCAGAATATTAAAAGAAATCAAATAAAATTTAATAAAATTAAATAAAATTATATATTGAGATTTAAATTATTAAATTATGAAAATAAAAAAAAGCTCGTTTAAATTGCCCATCGGACTTGCGAAAACTCATCGACAATCGTATAATATCATAACAGGAAGCGATAACAGTTTTTTCATAATCAAACATCGAAAAGTCCGATCTATTGAAGGATAACGCTAACCGCCTTTTCCTGCGATAGATCACATTTGTACATTTCTTGTATGATCTCTATCATTTCTCTTTATTGTGAGATATACAATACTGACAATTATTATTATATTCTCTTATTATGATTTATCGTAGTTAATATATACGATGATCGAAGCTGGATGATTAAATAGAAAGAAAGAGTATATAATACAAATTTATATTTAAATTGAATTTAGTATTAAATATTTGTTATAAATATTTAAATCTAAATTTATATTTGAATTAAATTTAGCATTTAATGTATTTATGAAACTAAAAAACTCGACACAAAACTCAGAAAGCGAGTGACTATGATTCCGTCTAGGTTACAAAACATTAGTTTCTCTTATTTATTTATTTCATAAGTCGACTTATCTTCATTACTAAATATAATATTCCTTTTTTATGTAAATTTATACATGTACATCATATGCATATATATTTTTATATGGATCAGTGATCTTTACTTCGTGATTTTTTTACACTGCCAGAAAATAAATGCAGTTATCGATGAAATAACGAGATGAAATAACAATGACTGGCAATATATCGTGAAAATTATTTATTTCTCATGTCCTTAAGTGATCAGTTAGTATCAATTATTAGCTACTAAATTGGTATTAATTAATACTTTTAAACGTCATTAACATATTGATGATACCGATATTAATTAATTGATATCAATTAGTTAATTTTTTAAATATTCAAGCAAATTTCATCAACGATATTAAATTTAAAGAAATTGCAAAATGTTTTCATATTCAAATGTGGTGTGATAAATGGCGTATCAATATAACAAAAATATTCGAATATATTTAAGAAAATACTCCAGTTTTAGAGAAATGGAGAAAAATGATTAGACTGTAAATTCAAATTTTATTTATCAGAGGATATATATATATATATATATATATATAAAGATATATGATATTGTATAAATATACAAGTGCATGAAACAAGTACACAAAAATTTACAATACAACATAAGATATAATACAGGAAAAGAAATACAAAACACAAATGATACAAAAATACAATAAAATTAAAATTGTATATATCGCGGAGACAACTGTAAAAGGAGTGAAAAATCAATGAAGTTATTTAAATAAAGAATGTTCTTTTAATACGGCAAAATTGAAATCGCAAATTATAAGCAGATGTAAGATTTCTGTGTAATATATGTAGCTTTACAGTAAAAAATGAACTTTTATAATTTTATAGTATGTATTTTAAAAAACAGTTTTAATTAAAAGTTACGGTTTGTGTATTTGAAAATTATTATAAAAATGTTATTTACATATTATGTTTTTGACTTCTGAAAATTCTGAAAAACTATTTCTCTTATCAATTTTGTTAATTATATTAATAGAAAAAAATCTTCCATAATTTACTCCTTGTCAGTGATCCGTTGATATTGATATCGCCGAGACATCATTCGTGAATTTGTACAAATTATTACTACATCGAGAAATTATTGACATCTTGAGATAGCAAGATCCATTCTTTTTTTTTTGCATAATTGATATTCGCGAGAACACACGCAACATAATGGCGTTATTGTCGCCGGAAAAAGAATTTTTCGCATCTAGTTGTATCATGTTCGAAAAATTCCGAGCATATTTTTTATTTGCATTTCTTAATCAGAAAATTTTCAGATCAATCTGGACACATGAAATAATATTACAATTATTATTATAATATATAAGTAAAATAACATGTACTAAATGATAAATCTGTACAAATAAAAGCTATTTTATTCGGATTTGTTTTAAACACTGATATATTTGAAATAAATTCGAATAAATAATGTATTTTAGTATATGTATTTACTTATTATCATAATAATAATAATAATAATAATAATAATCTATTATGATATAGACTAGCAATGTTAAATAATAAATAAATTCTGATTATCGTAATAATAGAGAAACACAACCAGATTGTGTTCACAAAAGTTTTGATACGCATTTTCTACATAAATATTGGTAAAATACGTATGTAATGATAAAATATTTGTTGTAATTAAATTGATGCGCGTGTTCTCGCGTGTTATTTAATCAATAATAATCTAAGCAAGTAATGATCCATGAAAAATACATGCGGTGTGATTTATATATTTCTCATGTCTTTGCAAAAGTTTCGGGATTTGCTTTTTTACTTTTATATTGTAAAATTTAATGATTAATGTATAAAAATAATGGATTTATATATATATAAAGAGATGTGAATTGTATAAATCAAGCATTTCATATAAAATTCAAGGATTTTCATGTTCAAATTATTTTACTAGAAATCGCTTAGAAATTATTTTAAATTTTCATAAATTTTTTAAATTTATTTAAAATCTTGCAATCCTTAAATATTAAAATTTAATAAATATTAAAATTATATTTGTGTATGTGTAAATTGAATTTGAACTTGTAAATTTGTTCTCAAATAAAATATTGAGTTAGATTATATAATTAAATTTTTTGGACCTAAAGAGTAATATAACATTTTGGAATTAAAAAAAAAGTAAAATAACGATAAAAAATGTAAGAATGTTATTTATACAATTTTGAATAGATACATTTATACATATTATAAGAAAAGGCATTGGCATTTTCCATTTAGGATAAATATATCTTTCAACTCGAGATATTTCTACAAATTTCAAAAATCCGGAAGCTTTTGTGAGAGATTTAGGGAAAGATTGAGAATGAAATTTTGCATAAATATTAAAAATGATTGTGAGACTGACCAATGTATTTAGCGGTTAAACTTTTTTTACAATGATATGTATGTATTGTATAAATACATAAATATCTCTAAATGTGCGTGTGTGTGTATAGAGGTGAGATTATACGATTAATTTTTTATTTGTGCAAATATTAATAGCGATTAGATACAATATAAGCAACGACTGCTATAAAATTAATATATTATTATTAATATATTATGTTGATCGAGAAATTCATTCGTCTTTCTTATGTAATTTTTACAAATAAAGTCAATAATAAAATAAATATTAACGAAAGAAAAAATGTTAATAAAATAAAATACGAATGGATTTTTTGATCAAGAAATTTATATTATACATATATATTATATGATTATTATCTCGTGTTAATGGTTATTATTATTACATATATATAGGGCCAGTTTCACTAACGTCAGTTAGTTTAATCGGCCGTTGACTGACCAATTGCGTTTGCTGTTTAGTAGAATTGACCAATTGCGATTGATCGGCATTGGTGAAACCAGCCCATACAGTGCATTTGTATATATATATATGTATAAAATAATTCCAATCATTGTGTATAATTAGGGATATTATACATACTATGTACATTTTTATAGGGGGATATTAATAATTATCATTATTATATCGCGCTCGTCAGCGATAATCTCGTCGGTTCTCGGTAGGCCGAAAGCATCTTTTCGAATTTTGGCCGGAATGTTGTGCAACGGACGGGACGATCGGTCCTTTTTATAAAATAAGAAAAGAAATACGCCACCTTGTATCCATGTACAACTTTGTAATAAATCAGTTTATTTGTAAGCGAGCAGCTCTATTCTCTTTCAAGTCCGTTATTATATTTTTTGAATCTGTTTTTGCGTAAAGAAAAAGGGCAACTGATAACTAGATTGTACTTAACATTTGTGAGATATTTGCATATAATATTTTTTGACTTAATTTTTAATTGTGTTAAGTCTCAGCTTTATGTAATGCAGGTCTGAGCATGTATTTGAAATGTTTTTATCTAAAACATATTATTTGCAATACAAGTGTATTTTGTATTTTATATTTCCGCGGAGCACATGAAAGTATTTACATAAAATCGAAAGATTAAAGGTTTTTTTGTATTTTGTAATTTAAATAATAAGATTGATTGTCAAACTTAATGTTTGAAAGTTACAAAATACTTTTATATGCATGAAGTACAAGATATTTTCATATGCTCTTGAGATACAAAATACAATTGTCTTAAAATATTTTTCAAATAAAAATATTTCAAATACATACCCCAGTTCTGATGTTATTACATTAGCTTTTAATATGTTTAATATGTTTAATTTTTTATACCTAAAAATATAGAATTTTATCAATTTCTAGTTCATCGCTCTTATCAGCAAAATGTATCGAGATAGTCTGCATTTGATCGAAAAGGGCCCCGAATTTTTTTAATACGCACTTGATGATTCCGTCGATAATATAGCGATCAATCGTTTGAATCAACTTACTGCTCGCTAAATCAGAGGTCGACGTTATCGCCCAGCTTTCATTTTTCGTGCGGTTCGTGCGTAATAATTTTTGCGGTCACGAACTGGTTCTTTTGCGAAGTGTCTAATTACTTTGAAATTGAGAATCATCGAAAGTTTATTAGAAATATGATTAATCGTATCCGACCTCGTCTCGTAACCTTCGATGTGACTGGTACATTGCTGATGACCAAACTTGAAGAAAATTACATCAAAATCGGCTCCCAGCATGGTTTACTAATCGAACCAAGAAAATTGGCGCGAAGTTTCAAGAACAATTTCGCTCAGCTTAGCAAGGAGCATCCTATATACGGCAAGCACACCGGATTGGGATGGAAAAACTGGTGGAGAATAATCGTACATAATGTGTTTAAAGAGCAGCATGCCTCTGTGTCGACAGACACGTTAGATAAGGTAATATTAATGATAATAATCTATTGTAACATTCCTTTTTTCTCTATCACTACAATTATTTGATTATGTATTCTTTTATGAAATCTGAAGATGGCTCAAACTAGCAGCCGATGTTATGATTATTGTTTCAATTTTAATTTAATTGCAGTCGATTTTTATTTCTTAACTTTTTAAATTTGTTATTTGTGCGAATTTTATAACAGACTCTTACATTCTATTTTATTTATATTGTTAATTTGACATCAAAAGTCTTTTTATCGATTAATTTATCTTTATTTCAGATAGCTGTCTTTTAAATTTATTTATTCGTAGCCATTTGACGGCATTTTATTGTTATAATGACTGTGTGTGTTTAACTTTTACTCAATCATTACAAATCATTTAATAATAAAGCTAAAACTCCAATATTATTATTGAATTATTATATGCAAAAATTGATTTCATTTTTTGATTTCATTTATCATTTTCTTTTCTAGATCGCTGACAATCTCATAAGCTGCTATAGTACTAGTAAATGTTGGTACAAATATCCTGGTACCATTGATTTACTTGACTCCTTGCAGAAGAAGAATATCGTTTTAGGAATAATTTCGAATTTTGATCAACGATTGGAATCAATTCTCAAAGATATTCGAATTCGTCACTATTTTACCTTTGTTTTGACCTCGTATGATTTTGGAAAGGAGAAACCAAGTTTGTCAATATTTGAGGAAGCACTAAGATTGATGCAATATCATAGTGAAAAAGAAATATTACCTCAAGAAGCGATGCATATCGGCGATAAATTAGATAATGATTATTTTGGAGCAAAAAACGCCGGATGGAATGCTTTATTAATAAAGCATGATAATAAGTTTGATGCGAGTAAAGTGCCAAGGGAAGATGTTTTTAAAAATTTGAAAGAGCTTCAAAGACACTTTGATTGATAGTATGCTTAGAACAAATTGTATGATACAGTAATACTTAATTATTCAATAATTATTTTTATTTAGTAATATATATATATGTATATATATTATTTAATAAATCTAAAATAATTATACAATAATAACAATAATTTTTATGTAAAATAACTAAAATATATCAAAATATACCAAAGATAGTAAAGAATAATCTGATAAGAAAAAATATGCAAATTCATTAATTTATACATTGAATATTTTTTTATATTTTTCACATTTATGTATTTATGTACTTGTGTAATTTTAATTTTTTTTATTATATCATATATATATTATATGTATATTTCTAAATATTTAATATATCTCTTAGTATATACGATTGAGTCATTTTACTTGAGTGTCATTTCTTTTTTTTTAACTAGAGTAATCAGTCATAACATCAAGTAATCAATTATAATATTTACATGCAATTTTTTTTAATATACAAGTTTGTAAATACTTTCTAAAGATGTTAAAGTAATGTATATATAAGAATCATATTTAATAATTCTTATATATTTATTAAAATGATGAAAATTAACTAGAACACGAATGATTCATTATGCGTAAAAGAAAATCATCATGTATTTTACAGAAATATATATGTGTTATAAATTGTAATGTACTTTCTATTATAGGTTTATCAAAAAGAATTTATTGTGAATATATTTATAGACATTAAGAATTGAGCACAAATTTATATTTATTAAATGTATAAATTAAGATAGATATTAAAGGAATATTTACGCTATAATAAAATTTTATAAATTATGCATTACTTTTTACAGAAATCAAAATTCTAATTCCTTATTCATGTATCAAAAATTGAAATTCATTAAAAGAGTAAAATAGAAAATGATAAAAAATCTATAAATTTCAATTTAAAATCTTAATAAATGTAAATATCAAGACTATTGATCACACTTTATATATATATATATATATATATATATATATATATATATATATATATACATCTCTAGAGACAGAAAATGATATAAAAACACTTAAGATACTTATATATATAAATACAAAATATAAAGTCTGTGTGAATACAATC
>Ga0157364_1001107_pt1 | contig 21875 bp, 16 predicted proteins | sample AttsexASBM2_FD_111476 | JGI IMG/M metagenome (GOLD analysis project Ga0157364, IMG submission 111476) | Fungus gardens microbial communities from leaf cutter ant in Ribeirão Preto, State of São Paulo, Brazil - Atta sexdens ASBM2 | ecosystem: Host-associated > Fungi > Mycelium > Unclassified ...
GATTATTGCGTATGAAAAATATTAACGATTTATTCAATTATACGCATTTTGATAAACGGATATTGTCGTACATTTCGCTCTTTGCTTTGTGGCATACATGTTCTCTAGCCCTTGTTAAATCATATATTATAATATTTGCGTGGATTTTGTAAACGTAATCAGTACTGTGTTTGCGTGCGTGGAGCATTTTTGATATTCCAACATTATTAACCCTCAATTTTTATTATTCTTTTAAGTGAAGATTCATTAATAATTAGAGGTTGATAATATTCTATACATCTTTTATATAAAGATACATGTAAATTTTATTAATATCGCGGAACAATTTGCGCTAAGTGCAGCTTTGGCTAAAAGTATTATATATGTCAATCATTATTTAATTTTTTCAGCTAAAAAATTTATTTATGACACTGCAATTGCTGTAAATTATTCTGTGTTTTAAAAATTCTTTAAACTTATGTATAATGCCAATCATGACTCGGTAAAATAACTGTTACGATTTATCTTATATATTTAAAATCATAAATATATAATGAGTTTCAGAATTTTATTTAATATATAAAATTGTAGGAATCGATAAAAAACTGATAAAGTGCATATTTTAAATAAAAAAAAAATTAAAAAATTTTTTGTATTTATTATTTTAAATAACTTCACTTCTGACTTATTTTTTATTTAGGTATTTTAAATAAATTTCCCGAACCTATTTTATATTTTTTAATTGTTTTAAATAAATATTAATTATTTTACCGAGTATGTATAATTTACGCGCAAATATATGATTTAACAAAGGCTAGAGAACATGTATGCCACAAAGCAAAGAGCGAAATGTACGACAATATCCGTTTATCAAAATGCGTATAATTGAATAAATCGTTAATATTTTTCATACGCAATAATCTAAACAGCGCCCGGTGAAAAACAAGGGCGCGGCGAAAGCTAGGGGGGAGTGGCCCGGTGGTTGAATACGTCATCACTTTGGCATTCGCTCGGCGAGCGCGGAGGGAGACAGACGTGTGGTACGATCGCTCCGGGCGTCGCACATTAATCTACGAAAATTAAATATTCTCGAACGCGAATTGACGATTAATTACGTAAGGATGCCCAAATAGTAATGTTGCTCAAAATTAAGGTGTGTACTAAGAGTTATATCTCAATCTTTATTACTCTCTTTGATGATTTACATTCAAATAAAGATGAATAATAAGTTATATATTCATTATATAAATGCAAACATTTTTTAAATTATAACACATTTTGGACTAAATATAATAATGGGTATGAATAGAATTTATGTTACACATTTACAGAGATATATAAGTTAAAGATATCTAAGAGCGGTATTCATAATTCGTTCTTATTTCAAGACTGTCTTAAGTAATGTCTTAAGACACTAATACGACCCTGTGATTCGTGTCTTCTTAAAATAGTACTTAAGACGGTCTTGAATATAAGTTCTGACATTATGAATACCGGCCTAGAGATAAAGATATAGAGTTGTGTGTATAACGAATTCAAAAAATAAAATGTAAATCATGTAATAAAGCATCGTGTAATATTCATCAAAGAATATTAAAACGAGTAGAGTTATTTTACCAATTTTGTAATACGCGTTAACAGTAATATTTCGACAGTTAGACAATCGGCGCGCGACCTTGAAGTGGGGATAGCACGGGGTGGCACGGAGCGACGCGTCATGTTTATGCGTAGTTACCATGCATCATTGTCTTATCGAAGCTCGTACAGGCAAGTAACCATGTTGTGAGCCGCTCTTCTTTACATTCTCTGTTGAAACGTAATCGCAAAAAATGCTAAATATAATACAAAGCTTTATGAATAATTAATTATACTAACAATCGTATTATGTGAATATTCATGAAATAAAATTTTCGTATTATATCTAGCATTTTTCGCGATTATACTTTTCAAAAGAAATGTGAAGAAGAGCGGCAGGCGACACGGCTACTTGTCTATACGAACGGTATCACACACGAGTCAAAGCAAAAAAGCAACGTTAATATGAATACTCTCGTGCAACAAAAATCGCAATTCGTGCTTTCACAATGAATATGATTTAATAACTAATAAATTTTTTTTTTAGCATCTTTCTATACGATCCTATACGGAGATCCGTTTAAAAATTAACTGTAACTATTTATCGGTAATAAAAGAAACATTTTTCTTTTTTTTTTATTAATCTCTAGCCTATTTTATTCTAGATTCTAATCATTTATTTTCTAAATAAAAGATTCAGCCCTTTTATCTGCTCTAACTTTATTTCGCAATGATAATGAATTGCAGACATGATATTCATTTCTAAAAGTTAACCGATTGCCTAGTAATATAGATAGCTCTATATATATTACATTTTTCAGATTATCTTCCCTCTCACGGGTACCTTGACATGTGAGAGGGTATTTTCACGAAAAGAACATTTTTTTCTCAAGTATTTAAAAATTTTCGGATATATCTGAATATATTTAGATAAATTTTTAGATATTGAGTAAAATCATTCTCTTCGTGTAAAATTCCAATGGGGAAGCTAACGTACTCTCGTCGCCGATTTAAAAATGAACGAACCGCAGCCGATTCGTCGCGTCGCGCGTTTCGGGAGTGCCGTTCAAGTTATCGGACTCAAGTTATAGTCCGCGCGCGATTATATTTTATTATTCGCGAGTATTTTACGCGAGTGTCCTGTGCGAGATGTTAATCATATTCTGAGAGGAGGAGGAGGTCTGAAAGAGACATCAGGCATCGGTGGAGCAACCTTGCGGTAAATATTATTTTTTACTTGGGTAAAATTAACCTTTTTTTACTTGTTTTTAAATCACTTAATTTGACATTGATTTAAAAATGATTATTTTTAAATCATTGTTAAATAAAATGATTTAAATAATTTTATATTCTATCAAATAAGTCTATAAAATAATTATATATTCTCTAAAGTAATTATATATATTCTCTAAAACAATTATGTATTTTTTTTAAAGATCTTAGAAAAATAAATTTGTATAAAATTTGTAAATAATTTTTAAGTAATTCTCCTTTTATCTAATTTAGATAAAAGGAAAAAGTTACTCAAAATTTAGATAAAATAATTATACATATTCTCTAAAGAAGATCTCAGCAAAAATAAATTTGTTTAAAGTATTATTTAAATTACTTTAAAATTTTAAACAAATTTATTTTTACTAAGATCTTTAGAGAATATATAGGTAATTATTTTAGAAAAAATATATAATTATTTTAGAGAATATATAATTGTTTTATACGTAATTAAATAATGAGTACAAAAAATTCGATGCTTACAAAAATTATATTTCCAAAATTGCATGATTATTTTTTAGCAAACTGCATGCGTTCGTACAGCAATTAGTTTTAAAGTTAAATGATTATTTCTTTACTCTGTTTTAATTTGAACTTTAATTTATTTGTTACAGAATCATCGTAGCGACATTACAAATTTAACTCCACTGTTGCGCATCGGTTGGTGAGTGATGAATTAATTTTTTTATTGAGGCAACGGATATGTAATAATTTTATTAACATACCATACATATATCTAAATGCATACATGAATCAATTTAATAAAAATTAACTGAAATATAAAAATTAACTGAAATTGTATATATAACATATATCCGTTGTCTTATAATGGATAAGTTGTAATAGATTAGGATAAACTTAATTCTGAAGGTGGAATTTATTGTGCATACACTGTTAAATTTTAATATCACATTATACTCAGTTTAAGTTATCTTTAATCCTCCCTATAAGTCGCCACTGTTCAATAATTTAACTAAAACAATAAATAATAAATTGATTTGGAAGGAGCTGCGAGCCAAGCTGAATGTTCATTTTAAATATATATATTTCTGTGAAAATAAATAATAATTAAATAGAACATACGTTTCGATCCATATTGGGTTATTTTCAGTATCGAATAAAAACGTTATTCTAATAGATCGTTTAATTATTTAAGAAAATTGGTATTTGTGGAATCAAAATAAAGTAGTGCTGCAAAATTCGGGTCGATCATATTAATTTCTAAATTACATATATGTTTCCCTTGAAGAATTTTCAGAGATAATTATAATGAAAAGAATTTTTTGTATGAAAATCGCATCTTGCATCCATGTATCAAATAATATTAACATCATATAAAATATAATAGAAGCCAATATAGTTAGTATAGATGAACGTACCTTTGCACGACACGAGCTTTGCTGTTTGAAACCGTTACCTAACTAGAACTCTGCCTGTGATGTGATTTTGATAATTTCAACACACAAGTCACAGCCAGAGCTCCATCAGGGTACGGCCATCATCCATTGGTGAAAAGGCAGTGAAATATTCAAAAGAAAGGTAATGTGCTACTAAGATATTATATGGAAATACTCAACCTCTACCTTTCTTTTGAATAATATTTGTGTCTACAACTGATTATTAAATTGTAATACATGCAACACGTTCTTTTCAAATGAGGATATAATATAACAATTTTGCAAGACAATTATTTCATACACATAATATCTATTTTGCAAAAACTTTCGCTATGAAAAGAACGCTTAAGTTGGAATTTGTTTTAGTAATACAGAGACAAAAAAAGATTAAAAATATTTTATTTAAAAAAAGATACAACTGTGTATGTACAAGGCATAAAGCATTAAACTAAATGAAGCGTTAGAAACTTTGCAGAAGTAAAATACAAGTAAGAATTAAATGAAAAAGAAACGTATAAATACGCAACAATATACAGCAATGTATATTTATTAAAATATCAACAGAAATATTGAATTATAAATATGAAAAGCGAGAAATAAAGACCTTTTTTTTATTATATTGTACTATATTGAAATAAAGTATTGGAAACTTCTTTCTCTGTTATTCTGCATTAATAAATGCATGTGTAATTTATATCTCAAATTTCTTGTGAAAACAATATATATAGATAAAAAGCTATTTATTAATCAAGAAATCGAGAAATCTTTAATATTCTATCAATCTGTCAAAAATGCAAAGAATAATATATTAAAAAAGTAATTTATTTTAACGTATAGTGCAAAGAGAATTTCTCGCTCAATTTATAACACCATAATTCAATATAATTGCGTAAAAAAATAGAATATCAGTTATGAAGTCTATGTGCGTCGCATAAATATTGATATTTCTGTCGAATACTGATATTTAATATTAGAAACATGAATATATTTGAAATAAAAAGGAATAAAATATTACATATTTACAAAACATATTAGATTTTGCGACAAAATATATTGATATATTCAATAACAGAATTATATAAAAAATTGTTTTAATTTTTTATTTTTATAATTTTATTTTTATTTGTTTTATTACATATTTAAATTTCTTATAACATATTTAAACTGATATATTTAAATATGCATTTCAATTTATAATTTAATAATATTATCAATAATGTTACACGATTTATATGATAATATTCCGGATTTTTAAAATATAAATGAAATATATAGAAAAAACTTAATTTATAAAATTAAGTATGAGACAAATAATTTCCTCGTGTGAATAAAATAAATAATAAATATAAATTGTTCTACAAGATTACAGGCAAAGATAAACAAAGAATATTAATGATTTACTGAAAACAGCTCAAAAATAAATAAATATTTTTCCCTATTTATTTTCCTTCACAATTTCAGAATTTTTATTATTTATAAATCGGCAATTAATATAAAATATGAAAGAAGCTTTTTCAAGAAAGAAAGAAAGCAAACTAAACAAGCATTATTTCCCTCTAATCTTACCTGAGCTGATTTGGTCCTCTGTTTGGAGTTGGAATTTGCCACCGCCCATTGGTCCATAATCATCGGATTCGCATAAGAACGCATCCTTCATGCTTGTTATACTGGTAACTGTAGTTACAGGGGTACACAGACGAGTATTTATGAAACTCTCATCGGAAGGTACTGGCTCGATTCGCATGTCGCTTTCTCGATTAGCCAACAATTCAGGAGGCAAACAAGGTATATCGGATTCTTTTGATTGAGGCACAGATTGCGTTGTCGCATACCCAGGATAGGATGTTTTGACTGTGGAATCTTCAGGACACAGAAACACATCTATCTCGCCGTGTTCCGATCTCATGTGCATTTGAAGCTAAAAACATTAATACAAGTGGAATATAAAACACATTAGTAAATATATATATACATTTTTATCAAATATAAAATATTTTTCTCTAGACGTTGGAGAGCAATTGAAATGCAAATGATACATATAAATAATATCAAACTTTACAGATATTTTACCTTTTGTTGACCAAAGTTATTGATTGGTTGTGGGACATGGAGGGTAGCTTCCGGCGGGGCTTTCACAGCCATAATAACTTGGTCTTTGTACATTGAGACTGAACGTAAATCATGATACGTCACATAAGCGTATTGTCTATCCGCGCAGAGCTCGCGAAGATTCTTATCAGCACCGTGAATCAATCGATCCAGAGTGTTCTCCTTAGCTTCTAAATCTGCGACCTCCCATCTGAGATTAGCGATATCGTTCCGATTGTTCGGTAACTGACCGCCTCTGTAACAAGCAATTAGTTTCGAGTATAATCATATAATATATATGTACATATAGATGATAAAGTGTAAGAGAGAGATGTACATATATCTTAGCAGATAACTTACTTCCACTGAATATTGTTTTTACTTTTCTTCTCTAAAATACCAATGCCCTCTAAAACATTAGTAATATCGTATATACGACGTTTTTGTACCTCCAACTTTTCTGACGCTACATTTAAGTCCACCACACCATCCTGACTGCTTTCAACTAAGTGAATAAACTTTTTTGTGAGCAAACTCAAAGATGTGTCATACCGTGTCCTTTCTACAGTTTTACCTGCAATGAAACAAATGATTTCTTTCTTGAATGACATGGAAAAAAATAAGAGAAAGATCATAAAGCAGAAGAGACATTTACTTTTGGTGGGTGTATGACCAGCTAAAGAATTCGAGCCGGATCTTCTACGTTTACCTCTGGGTGTTTTGAAGGCAGACTGGCTGGGACCAGTTGTCCCTACCTCTAAATTCAGTCTTCTTTTTACCGCTTGAACTGATATCTGCCAAAAAAAAAAGAAAATTGTAACTTGATTAGACAAGTGCCAATTAAATATCTTTGCGTAAATCAACATAGATATTTTGATATGTCAAACTATAAAAAATCTGAGATACTATAGAAATTTTACCTCAGTATCAATTTATCATCATCACTCATCAATCATTTTACCTCAGCTCTTGGTGGTGGTTGTGTGGGTTTTCTCGTTATTTGGTAACAAGGTGTTTGTCCATATTGGTGATCCTGTAAATGAGGGCTTGGTGTTTCTTCTGCCACTTTTGGAGGTTGAATTTCATCCAAAGAACCATCATCCAGAAACTCAGATTTTACTGTAGAAAAATGTTATTCGAGTGAGCTTAAGTGACAAATAATGTAAGATTTGTAATATTTTTCCTGCAAGTGACTTACGTAACTTTGTTTCCACCATGTCTGGAGTAACTGGCCTGGCTGGATCTTCCAGGATCACTTGTCTCCTTACCCGAGGCATCCTGGTAATGTGATTGTGTCTGAAATAATTATATATACATAAAACTATACAACTGTCAAACTATACAAAGCCACACGCTAATTATTTCCTAACAAATAATCATGCTGTCTGAAACGCCATAATATCAATCTTCCAAACATCTATAAGACTAAAAAATAAAATTCAAGAGATACATATAACAAGCAGGAAACAATATACCGATGTGATATACTCTCAATGACGCGAGATGCAACAAATTGACGCGATCGGGCATTTTGACGAGATCACAATAAGTTAATCCCGGTTTTCTGCCCCAAGTTTTCTGCCGCACGACTCGCGCGTCGCGCGATCGAAGCGATCGAAACTCACGAATCCGCGGTCGTCTCGTTACGCCGGTACGTGAATACGACCGGCCATTCGATACACTAGGAAAGGATCGAGGAAATGACGACGGCGCACGGACCTATTTCTAAGCATGCTCTGCATTTTCGGCCGTTAACCGCTGCTGCTCGCTGCGCGCGCGTGTGACTCGGCGCGTTACACGTGCGATTGCGGCGGTGAGTGTCATTTTTAAATCCCAAGGTTTTTCAGTTCTCGCATGAGAAGAGGGGACAAAAAAAAAGACGCGCCGCGTCAACGATGGATGGATGACCTGTCTGCACACCGGGCGACCAAAAGTCGTGCGTTGTATACATACACGCACGCGCGCGCGCGTATACACCACAATAACGGAAATAATAAGGGCGATGCGAGCACCGCAGTCAGGCAATGCTACGTGTGCGTTATTAGTATCTTTCTCTCTCTCTCTCTCTCTCTCTCTCTCTCTCTCTCTCTCTCTCCCTCTTTGGCGCGATCGGATTGCGCGGCTTTAGGTCGGACGCACACGAGACTCGTGAGTCCAATGAAAGTGGCTGCGAGGAGCAAGGAACGATGGTGTTGAAGAAAATTTGATTCCCGCTCGCGTTCCGAAGAGAAACGCGACAAAGAACGAAATAACTCCGTTAAATGTACATGGAACTTGAAAAGCGAGGAGAGGATTTAATAAAATAGAAACTGGAGGAACTAATAGATGAAATTGAACTTGAAGAAATCCGACTTACATATGTATCAAATTTCGAGAGGAAATATTGAATAGAAATGAAGCTAAGCATATCAAACGAAAGGAGAAATTGAATAGAAATGAAACTAAGCATATCAGTAGAAAGAAAGAAGAAAAGAAGTCTTCGGATATTTAAATATAAGATAAATGTATAATAAAATCACACGTGTTTATATCTGTTTGTAGCGTCGAAACTTGTCGAAATTATCAATTCCGAGATTTTATTCTCGAAAAATATCGCAAGTGAAAATACTAGGGAAATCTATAATATACATATATAACGTATACTAGTATTTTCGTACATTCTTGTATGCGATATTTTCGAAAATACAATCTCTGATCCCGAATTATTTCTCAGTGTTCAAAATATCAGCTGATCGCTCATCATTATCTTTTAAAAGACACAAAAGAAGTCTCATCATTATTCAAGTATTTTATTGATAAGTCCAAAGTCGTATAATCGTCGATAATCAAGATTCGATGTCTTCAATTCCAGCTGTGCAATTATTTTCTGCCTGTCTAAAAATAAGAAAGATTCGCGCGCATTTATTTTATGGTGGTAGAAATATAGCGAATTCGATTGGATGCACTAGTACATATTAAAGTCATTGTATACTAATTTAATCTGAATAAAAATCAAATGCAAATATTTCGAATTATAAAATTCCGATTTTAGTTAATAGCACAATAAAATGTGGTTTAATTCGCTTTTATATTAAATTGAATACACATTTTTTGCGTCAATTTGTGGACGATAATTTTAATGCACCAGTGCAAACTGAGTGAATCCAATCGAATTCGTCAACCGATCCATATACAGATAACTTGGAAGATTGAAGTAGAAATGTTGATGCGAAATAATACTTTTTCCGTGCTTACAGATTAGTTTGTCGTGTGTCAACTGAAGCCGACCACACGTGACGCCGTTTATATCCATCAGAAGCTATAAATAAGAAGATTACATTCTCGAAAGTCATTTCTCGCGTAAGTACGTTTGCGTCAGTATAAACATCACGTAAATGTCGCATCAGTACATCTTACAAAATGCAATATTTGTCTGCGCAAGTTGGAATATGCGCACATTGTAACGTGATAAAAATACGTGTGATTTTAGTTATTAAGATTAATACCAGTTTCTTCACTTGGTCACAACATATAATTTGGCATAGACTTTAGATTCGTTTGTCTGCACTGAATCTGCACTAAACAAATATATCGTAGTCACGTGTACGACTCTTTACTGAATACAAATAAGTAGTTTGCTTCTCTTTCTACAACAGCGATTCTCAAGCTACATTTTCAGCAAACTCAACTGCGTGATATTCATTAAGCATAATTGCGCAGCTTATTATATTCTTCTTCATCAATAATTGTTATATAATCAAGCAAGAGAACTGAACTCGATGAATTTGAAAAATATAATAAATATGACACTCAATACATTACATAAATAATTCTTTGCTCCTGTTAATTATTCTGCGGAAGAAGTAAAAAATTAATTTCAAAACAATTAATCCAAAAAAAATATTTCTTATTCTTACATCGAATTCGAAAGAAAGTGTAAATTATTATTTTCATTTGCATATTATCTTATATTTTATCATTTAATTACATTTTTTCAAAATATTATTAAAGAAAAGATATGGAAATATCTAAAAGTAATGAAATGTATACAAAAGAAGCAAGTTGAGAGTATTGTATTGCAAAATGATTTAAATCGAATAAGCTAACTTAAGGGCTCCACATAGCTTGGTATGCGTCTGAACACTCCGAACGGACCCATGGTGAGCTCGGCCCGGGGAATTTTAGAAAAAAAGAACAAGCATTCCGGGACAAGCTGATCGTTCCGGGTATGATTTAAAGAGATAGTGCTTGCGTCTCGCGAACATATTCCTTCATCCTGTGATTGTGATTTATTCAAAGCGATTATAGAAAATTTTGATGTTTTGGAGTAATAAATCAATGTAAAGTAATTGTTAACTTGCTTATTAATCTGTTTCTCTTTGGATAGATCGATTATGCTTTCGATGTGATGTTCTATTTTATTTATATAATTGTATATATTGTATATATACTATATATATATATATATATATATATATATATATTTTATATACTGTGTAATTTTATATACTGTGTTATAGATAACTGTGATAAAAAAAAACTTGATAAAAAATGTTGAACTATATAAAACTTTTTAAAAAATCATTCAACAACTTTATATAGGGATGTTGATTCAGTTTCATTAGCAAACAGATAAACTGAGAGAAAAAAAATTTAGAATCGATGTTATAAGTCGATAAAAGTTGGAGCAACTCCAGTTCGAGTCTTCTGCCGGATACACAATTAACTACTAGCGAGAGCTACTAGGATTTCTCGAGACCAATAGCGTCACGATTTGTGCTTGGAAGGTTGGGAGCAATGCACGACGCGGAGTCATTGATTGGTCAGCCGTTATCTCGAAACCAAAGTATGAAGCATCGCACAGCACATCGGCAGCTGCATTCGATGTAAAAATGATGTATCGATTTAAAAAAATGACTTTTTTCAACACCTTTTTTATCATCGAACTATTTGTCCATACATTTTTACCTCGACGCGAAGGCTGAAATTTTTGCCTTCCTATCCGTTGATTGGTCGCTCACGGGGATGGCCCGTCAAGTCAACCCCGGCGTAGAGTCACGTTGGCGAAAGTTGGCAAAATCGACAGTGCATTGCAACATCGATCCCGGAAACGTGTTCACGTTTAACAAAGAACGCGACAAAGTCTACACGATTACTTACTCGAAGATTAAATAGAGCTCGGAAGAGGTTACTAATAGGCGCCGGCAGGATAATTTCAGGACTTTACTCCGTATGTATCGCAATCGAGGACGATGTGGGCACTAACGCCGAGTCTCCAGTGCGTCGAAGACAGGAAACGCCGCCACCATCCACAACCACGACGGTGGCGGCGGCGGGCGTCCACGAGACGTGCGCTGTGGCTTGTGCGAAGATGCAAACGAAATGTGCGCAATGTGTTTCGTGTGCACGAGGCTTCAGGCGGCCAGATGTGACGAAGCCGATTCTCTCTATCTATCTCTCTATCTCTCTATCTCTCTCCCTCTCCGTTTCTCTGCCCCTTCATTTCGTTCTTCCGCTCGTAAAGATCTTAGGTCGCGAGCTCTACGACACCAGCCTAGCTATCTCCCTTTAGGGTGACTTCGACCAAATCTCAATTAATTTAATCAATGATTGATTCAACCGGCAGAATTGCTTACAAAAGCACAATTTTCAATCATATATTCCGCTGCTCCTGATCTAATTTTGTTCTACATGTTAACAACAAATTCTTTCTAATCAATTAAAGTTGTCCTTAATCTCCTTTTTCTTTAATCCTAGGGCTGCACACTCGTGATATCCAATGAAAATTTCCAGCTTCTTGGGACTTTTTTGTTTGAATGTTTGTACTTGACGATTTAACGACTTTAAGTTTATGGTTGACAAGCATAAATTTTGATTTTATAATTATTTGATTTTAAAAAAAGAAATGTTGAAAAACATAGATACGTTTGTTTTTTTTTAAATTATGTGTTATAGATATATGGAAGTCTGAAAAACGCACGGAGTAGTCCACGTCTATAAAAATGTATGCAGTCTTAGAATTAACTGACCAATTAAGTCAACAGTACAGCAGTAAGCTGAATGTTGAAATAGAGCGATAGCACTCCAGATATGTTCTTTTTATTTCGAGTCTCTGGCTTCTCTTATCAAAACCTGGCGAGTGTGGTGCCACAGTTCTAGCCCGACATAGCGCGCAATCAGCTGTTAACATCGATCGAAGGCCACGCGTTGCCGCCGGCGTTCTCGCGTCGTCGATTGTCAGAGAATTCTCGATTCCTTCTCGAAAGAGCGAGACCCCAGGAAAAGTGCTATCGTACGATAACGACCAATGGCGCGCAAGCGGAGGGAAGCGATGCCTCTCTATTGGTGGAATTGTCAAATATCGCGCGCCTCGATGATCATTTTCGCTGCACGTTTTCGAGAATCGAGGTCTGTCCTTTTCGTCTTTTCGCCGTTCGAGAAACATATTTAGGCGTCGAAAAAAAGAAAAAAACCGAACCAGAATGCAAGCAAATATTAGGAGCCTCCGAGCTGCCTTCATTTACGCGACGATACATCTCTGCCTTTCATCCGGTTGCTTTCCCTCTTCGCGCCACCCTTACATCAATCGAGAATTGCGTTCGCGGAATCTCGAGAAACTCGATCTCGTGCCATATCGCTGGTAAATAATGAGAATCGAAGTCACGGCCTCGTGCACATCGACGCGCTCGCCCACTCCTTTACGTACGCACGATACGTACGTACGCACGCACGCACGCACGGCACGCATATACATGCCGGTTCGACGCGTCACTGGTGAGAGATACGCGTGCTCGCACACACAGACACGAGCACACGTATACATACTCGCGTATATGTGAGACCATCGCGTCGCGGCGAACTCGTTTAAAGAGCCGAGACGACACCGCCGGTGTGTCCCTAGTAAGGTGCGTTACCCGTCACGTCATGTAAAGGAGCGGCGCGATCGGCCGCTGCTTTGGAGACGTTTCCCCGAAGATGCTCCCTCGACGCATCCTGGTCAAAGCGCGAAACTCGCGGTATTCTACCGGCACGGCGATAGGCGAATCGAGGAAGGGCACATATAATCGATCCGGGTGCTGACCTGTTGGCGTGTAAAAACTGCGTTTCTCGTTAGGAAGTCGTCGTCAACAGCCACCGCCGCTGATGACGACACACGTCGCGATCTCGGACGAGAAAGAGAGACGGAAGTAGCAAAAGTCGGCGCGATCGGCGCGAAGAGGTAATGCGTCCGTCCGCTCTCTTTCTCTCTCTCTCTCTCTCTCTCTCTCTCTCTCTTCTCTCTCGGCTCTCGCCAGCGCAGCGTTTCCGTCCCTCCTCCTCTCACGACGGCTCGCTCCCGGTTTTTTGCTACTTACTTGGCTGCTCGCGAATGTGTGCGCTGCGCTGCGCCGCGCCGCACAGTATTTTGAGACGGAGACCCGCGCTCTCTTCCGGGAGAAGATTCAGCAGCAGGCCAGCACACGGCACGCGGCGTGTGTGGCGCGTGTTGCAGCCGTCGCAGGACGGTTGGAGCCGGGCATCCCCCAGTCCGGGTGGTCTCTTTCGATCCCGGCGATCCCGGCACTCGAGTTTCGAGAGGGATATGGCACAGAGGAACACCGCGGCTAACGGCAAAATCGTCCGCCGGACGGAACGAACGTACGGAGCCTCCTCGAGGAGGAGAATAATGACGACGACGACGACGACAGACGGAGACGGAGCGAGCCCTTCCTCGTCGGCCTGTATCGCCTCGAGATGTATATCTCAAATTATCGCCCGCTCTCACCCTTTCCTTCCGTTCCCTCGACGTGGCTGTAATCGTTGCGGCTTTACATACTCTCGCCGTACTTTGCGCGATTTCTCCCTCTTACTCTGCCCTGGCATACGTCGCTCTTTTTCTTTCGAGGTCGCTCGTTTTCTACGAGCGTGTTCGTGTTGCTGCTGCTGCTGCTGCTAGAGTACGGTGTCCATTTTCTGCGCGATTCGATCTGCCGCTACGGTTACGCTACGCACAGGCGGGTCCAAGTAGACAGCAGGTAGCCAGGCAAAGACGAGCCAGGCGATTCCTCGTACAACGCGACGGAAGGGGCGCTCGTCGTTCCAGAACAATATGCTGAATCGAGAACGTTACGGATGTTGTTCACTGTCTAGAATACAGCGTGGCTTGAACCTTAGAGCGAGCCCCGCCTCGGCATGCTCGGCTCGGCTCGACTCAGGCCGACCAGGAGGCCGGCGAAGCAAGCAAGGAGAAACGAACCTTCTCTCTCTCTCTATCTCACTCTCTTTCTTCCTCTTTATACGTGTCTCGTTGCGTCGCGCGTGTACGTATGTACGTACGAGGCCGGCACGCCAAGCAAGAAGGTCCGGACGATCGGTCGGTTCGCTACTTCGCTCTTTCCTTCGACTGCTTCGACTGCTTCGACTGAATGTATGGCTATGGATGGGAACCCCAGACTGCGGGTACCGTGGCGCACTGGCACGACTGGGCCGATTCGGGTAACGAGAAGCGGACAGAGTGTGCCGCGTGCGCCGGTGCTCGCGAGATGCCAAGAGAGGGAACGAGAGAGAAAGAGAGAATCAGCCGCGTGTCCGTGCGTATTCGCGAATGTCTACGGGAGGGAGGGAGAGTCTCTCTCTCGCCTCGCGAGTCGCGAGGTGGTGTACCGGCCGTACCCTCCGCACCACCAGCTCTCACAACTGTGTTGGTGTCGGTGTATATACTGCTGGTGTATGCGAGACCACACGTTGGCACCGTCGCGTCGCGTCGCGTCGCCTCGTGTCGGCTGTCGCGCGGCGCCGCCGCCGTCGCCGCCGGCGCGTGTATGCGGTGTGTGTGCGATGCGATGCGATGTGATGCGATACGACCCGACCGCGGAAAAGCGCGGCACGCATGCGTCGCAAGCCGTTAAACGTGCGTACGAATCAACGAGCGCGAGAAAGACAGAGAGAAAGGGAAGAGGATGACGCTTCCGAATGTGTATGAGTGAACGAGTCACGCTACGTTGGTGGCGGATAATATCGTGATGTTGGTGTACTCTCGCTGTATTTCTCGCGCGTGAAGCGTCCACGGAAGATTACGTCGGAAAAAATGACGAGTTTCGTAACCAATGGAAATCTCTCTCTCCCTCTCTCTCTCGCTCGCTCGCTGTCTCACTCGGCGTTCGACAGGTGACACTTTAAAGCGACCTGACGCGAGGCGTAGACTTACCGGAATTAGGGCAGCTAGCTCTCTCGGAGAAACTCAAACGTCCTCAGCAGCACGGCACTCGTGACGAATGACGAATGATTGAATTCGTGCAGGCTCGGACGGGCGGAAGGCACTTTTGCGGAGCGAGGAGATTCGGGACGCGTTCGTTGATCGTTCGCGTTTCACGCGATGACAACGCGTCGTTCCTCGCCGCCTTTCATAAGTGCGCGCGCTTCCGAGCGGACGGAGCGGCGGCACCCTCGCCGTAGCGGTAACGGCAATGGTCGATCTCTTCGTGTGCGTGTCGCGCGGGGACGTGTCGGCGTGTCCGTGTCGTCCGTGAGCCGGCGCACCGGCCATCTGCCGGTCGCACGCGACAGCTGAAATACGCGCGCCAAAACCGTCGTCGCTGGTCGCCACTAGCTTCGTGCGGCTTCGTGTCGCGTTCAATCGCGTTCACTCGATATGACCGAGCCTTTTTCAGATGATATCACGACATTTGCACACGTGAATCCCCGCGAGCGAGCCTACTACTAAAATACCCCCCTAACGAATGCGACGCGCGCGATAATCACTCGATAATGTCGACTGGCTATTATCGCGATTACGAACGCGTTCCATGCCGTTTCACGCGCGTCATCACGTCATCGCGTTTCCTCGAGATTCTCGAGAATCCTCGTTGAGATCATCAGCTAGGAAAACTCGCCTCGGCCGACAGTGAGCGTCAGCGATCGTTGCGCGTCGCCTTCACCTGGTTTACCCGCCAAAACTTTTACTCCGCCGGCTGCTCCACCACGGTCGAGGGATCGCCAAAGCCGAGTGACGAGAACGGTTATTTATCGCGAAATATCCTCACAACCGTTCGTCTTCTCGTCCTCGACGACGACGTCGCGACACCGGTTATCTACTTTCAGCACTCTCGCAAGCATTCCCGCGTTTCCGGAGCGCACTATTACCATACCGGTCCGCCATGCTCGGGGGTGTTGGCGAACAGAACAAAGTGAATGTCTTCTCGTTTTCCTTCTTTCTCTCCCTCTCCCCTCCCCTCTCCCTTTTTCCCGTCCCTTTCTCTCTATAAACGCCGACGGATATCGGGTCCCTTTAATCCAGGCTTCCTCACGGCAGAGGATCCAGGGGGGACGGAGGGGCAACGCGTTACGGACACGGCGTTACGTAGGCAGCACTCGCGAATTATGCAATTTAGTGACGTATTAATTTGACAACGATCGTGCAAGCGCTTACGTACGCACACGCGCCTTCGACTGCCTTCGACTCGACGATCCTGCCGGACAACTGATGCCCCTCGTTTCTTGCCTGGTCTTACCCGAAACTCCGCCGTACGATCGTCCCTTCCTTCGCGAATGGAGGGGCATTCAGCTGCAGGGATGTAGCGGGACGAAAGACGAGCAGGGCCCTCTCCCGACCCGAGAATGTCGAAAACTCTACGAGAAAATCGATGGACGAGACAAGGACAAAATTATCACTGGCAAAAAGTCGCACTTTTTTTTATTTCAATTTCATCACTGACGGTGATCTTCTTTGTCACAATTCAGACTCCTCGATCGCCGTCTCGTATCAAGTATATACAATACAATACAATGTAATCGCGTCAAATAGATGCTATTTTTCATTGGAAAACTGGAGTTTCGTACAAATAATGGATTATATTTTTTAAACATTATTTTCTCAAAAGATGAGAATGGCTCAGTTCAATTTTTTCAATTAGTTTATGTCACAATATACACTCATATGCACTGCATATACAATAGAATATAATTCTATTGGATGATTGTACAGATTTGAAACGTGTATTGGGTTGTCCGGAAAGTTCACGCCGCAAAAGATTTAAATTTAATAAATGTATACTAAAATTTAATTCTGCGTTTCAATTTTCCTTCAAAATTGGCACGAACTTTCCGGACAACCCAATATAATATCAAAGAAACATACTATACCTTTTTATAAATATCAACAAAAAGCTGTGACCTACTTTTAAAATTAATCAGTTTTTTCATTTTACCGCAGATAACTGAAACATACAATTGTACATATATGCGATAAATATTAGTCAAATAAATACATATGTTATAAACAATATTATAATACAATATTATAATAAACAATATAATATTATAAAATAGTTAAAATAGTTTAAATTGGCAAAAATGGGCTTTATTTTAATGACGCATGCAGATTATTGTATGTGTAATCAATTTATCAATGGTATTTTGTACATTTTTTTCGCTTTCCCATATGATCATTGCGAGAGAAATATGTAGTGAGAAAGATAAAAGAGAACCATAGTTTAAAGGCAATAGCTATTGAAGTAGAGAGACTCTATCATATTGATTATATTTTGTAAATAATAATGTTAAATAAGCAAAAAAAAATACATGTAACAACGATAACGATAAAAATTCGCATGCATTTCTTAATAACAAATGACTAATCCCTTGGCTCTTTTTATTGCGCTTTGCCGGGAATTTGGGTAATCTTAGTACATGCCTGAGTCAAGTCGAGCCAAGAAGAAGGGGAGCCCAGTGCATTCTTCGTAACGTATTTATTTGAACCCTACGGGGCAAATACAAAAGGATCGCTCCTATGTAGACCATAGGGGAGGTATACGATTTCCTTTCTTGCCCTTCGACTACCTTCCCCTACTTTTTCCATGCACCATCCGTTCAAACTAAGTAACCCCTCCTCCTATTTTTCCCCACTACTTTTTCATTGCTGTTAGAGCATTACCAGAAAGTTGTGCAGCAAAATATTGTTGAAATATGTGTGCAGTGCGATCGACAGGCAAGGATAATATCATATATCGACGATCACGAAGATTTCGGGCCGCTCCACCCGCGGGCGATCGTTGATCTGCATTGCCGAGTATGTGATGGCCTTTACTTCTGCGCCTTGCGTGTGTTTGCCAATTGTGAACTCCTCGCCGTACGCGGTTGCCTTGATTTTAAATCCTTCTCGATCGAATTCGGTAATCTTGACTTTCTAGTGACAGACGTGCGGAGAGATTTTCACTTTTGGCTTTGGATGTGAATGCGGTAAGTTTCACGATCTTCGCGGTCCAACCGAAAGGACTATTCGACGATCATTTCAAATCAATTTCGTGTAAATAAAACATGTCATAATTGTATGAATTAATTAATACATAGTAATATTACTTATAAATCCAAGTAAAAGAATAAAATATTAAGAAATTATTTTTAATACATAGCAAAGAAAGTCTTCAATATTTCATGTAGAATACAAAATTCATATACGAATCATACAATTACATTTCTGTGACATTATATGTAATATATTATAATGTATTATCAAAAGTTAGATGGTACCGTTATTGCTGTAACGGTAAATTATTAGCAAGTATCTATATTGATCACAAAGAAATGTCGCAATAAAGAAATACCTTGGCGACTATATATGGCTCGGCGCTAAACATGAAGAGCAGCTCATCAAGAAAGTGGAAGAGTAGACTCTCCATGTCGTTACCTTCGGCCTCGATATGATGCACCTGTGTGACTTGCACGCGCTCAAGATCCGTCATGTAACCGAACATGGCCATCGCGCATTGCTCGAAAGCCTCGTCCATGGTGTCGCCCCATGCATGCAATCTGAAAACATAATCGATGATTTATACATTGCCGAATCAATCTCTGTCACAAATAAGCTTTTAAATGTCTATCGATTTCCGCACAATTGCGCGCGAGCTTTTTTAGGTTAGCCGGCGAAGTAACCTTCAAGATTAATCGGTCAATCGCTACAACTGAATGCAGTACTTACTGTACGTCCGCGGTGTGATCCAAATCTGTAACAGAAAACATGGATTTTTTTCGTGATTATTTTCAAAACTGTGGCTGTGAGAGATTTGCGTCATATTACGGAAACTTTGCGTCAGTTGCGATTACGAGGTTAGAATTCGTCGCGTGCGAAGATGCGTCAAAGTACACATCAACAGATGAAATATTTTCGAAAAAAGAGCGAAAGAAAATGGTAATGTTAAGAAAAAAATTTGCGATTGATACTTACACTCGTATTTGGCGAGCGGTATTTCGAGATCTACGCTCGCCAGCTCGTCCATGTCGCGCACAGCTGATTCTCTTCCACGTAATGCAAGGCGATCAGCTGATTCACTGACGGGTTCAATCAACGACAATGTAGTTCACGTAGATGAGTTCACGCCGACCAGATGGCGCTACTTACAAGCGAACTGGAGCGCTTAACGGCCACATGGAGTAACATGTGGCTCCGTGTGAGAACGGTCGATTCATTTAGCAAATGACAAATTTCGGATTTGATTCTAGTCTAAATGAAATACTCATGTGAATGATCATTTTTTGAAATATTTCAATAAAAATATTTTTAAAATATTGTATAAGTATTGTAAGAAAAAAAATATATTTAAAAACTTTGACTTCCTGGAAAAAAAAATATTTATATCAAAAAATATTTCATGAAGAAATGTTTCAATGAAATACTCTTGAAATATTTTTGAAATATTTCATATTGTATGGGATAGAATTTAGATATATATATAAATTTATAAAATAAATTAATATATGGAACATGGTGGGAAACGGAAAAGCGGAATAACAAAAAAAAATACGAGAAAGAAGGTGACGAAATATCTGATAGTCGACATAATAAATGCTATTATATATATATATATATTATATAAGCAGATGTATAGAAAAAATATATTCCAAAAGAGATAAAAATTTGATTTGTGTAAGATAAATTTTATCTGTCCACGTAAAAAAGTGAAAAAATTAAAAAGTAAACATTTACCGTATAACTATTTTTTTCTATTGTCATATAGATCATATAGATCAAGTTTTTTTTTCAATTACGAGAAATACGAACCATCAGAAACATATTCAAAAAGATAATTTAATATGTATAATAGTATACTACAATTGCATAATTCTTATTAGGGATAACTTATCGTGGCATCGTTATCTATATAAACGATGTATTTTTGTAGGAAAGAGAGGTTATAAGTAGCATATTGTCACAATAATTATCTTTAACGGTCACGCGGTCGTATTCATTATTCTCTTTGTACTCAAGTGACTGTGCAAGTTCAAGATAACAAATCGAATATCTTTCACTATGACAAATAAAATCAAGGTAAGAGAATTTTAATTTTAATCACATACTTTATAGAAATACGTTGACATCACTTGAAAGAGAATTTCTGAATTCTTAATTCACATGTCATTTTTTAATTATTTGTATCAACTAACCTCGAAAATATTATAAGCAGTTAATTTTGAAAATCACTCGAAATAGGTATCTGTGATGTATTACATTATGTTATTAAATTTGACATATCATGGCAAGAACATTTTTTGCTGCAATATATATATATATATATATATATATATATATATATATGTATAGTAATTAATATATAAGTACATTAAAGTGTAATTCTAATAAAAATATAATAAAAGTATAATTCTAATCTAAATGTATGTAGAATTGTTATTGATATTTTTTATATTTTTTAGGTGGGAATAATATGTGGTTCGGGTCTGGGTGATGGCTTAAATAAAACATTTAATTGCAGCAGTATCACAAGTCGCGAGAATGCAAAGAATGATTTCGGATATCCATCCAGTGATCTCTATCATGGATGCATTGATGGAGTAGATATAGTGCTATTGGCCAGGTAGAGAATTCTTTATAAATTTTTTAACTCTCTTATAACTATTTCTAAAGTCTTTACAATTTAGATTTGTATTTTAATATTTTGCCTTTAACTACTAAAAATAAATGTTTCTGTTTATTTAACAATTGATTTATGTTTTGTTCATTAATAAAAATATTTTCTTCTCTTCATTTAATGTAGACATGGCGCAGGACATGTGTTCAGTCCTACTAGAGTTAATTACCGTGCTAACATAGAAGCATTGCGACTTGCTGACTGTACCCATGTACTAGCGTCTACTGCGTGTGGATCGTTAACAGAGTCTATTGGTAAGGGACAATTAGTCGTGCCTGATAGCTTCATAGATAGAACTATTTCTAGGAAAGGTACATTCTATGATGGAACATCTACCATGTATAATGGTAAATATATCATGTATCTTTTTTTTTCTATAAGTATAATTTTTTAAATGTTGCCTTTAAAATTACAGGAGTATGCCATATGCCGATGGAGCCTGCATTTGATCCGCGAACATCGGAAATCTTATTGCAAGCAGCAAAAAAATTGGGATATAACATAAGGAAGGGTGGAACAGTAATAACTATTGAAGGTCCTCGTTTTTCATCTAAAGCAGAGAGTAATGCTCTGCGTCTTTGGGGTGGACATTTGGTCAACATGACTATATGCACAGAGGTTTAAATACTGCAATAAACTTATTCAAATTATATATATATATATATATATATATATATATATATAC
>Ga0157364_1001108_pt1 | contig 21868 bp, 17 predicted proteins | sample AttsexASBM2_FD_111476 | JGI IMG/M metagenome (GOLD analysis project Ga0157364, IMG submission 111476) | Fungus gardens microbial communities from leaf cutter ant in Ribeirão Preto, State of São Paulo, Brazil - Atta sexdens ASBM2 | ecosystem: Host-associated > Fungi > Mycelium > Unclassified ...
AAAACAGAATTTCTCTCTTTGAGACCTCAAAGCATGAAGTGGTCTAGTAGTTGTGGACTTTATTCTTATATCTTGGCCTCTCTTTCTCTTTCTCATCTTTCAAATGATGTCTGCTCAGAATGAGCACCCACAGAACTCTGTCAGTATTGATGAAGTCCTAGGCTTTCTCTAGCATCATCTACAAGAGGTAGCAGAGTACTAACATGCCTTAGGAGTATCTACCAACAACATCTTTGCAAATCTTATAAGTCAACTCTATGACTTGTGGGCTTTAATTTCTAACCCCACCTCTACATCTGCAGGTGTTCACCCTCTTTCTACTACAAGATCTCCTTCCCTAAATAACACTCCCATACCTACAAAACTTTTCTACAAAACTTTTCTCTCTCCTCTCCTGTTGCTTTCAACTTTATATCTCTTCTCTATCAGATTTCAATAGTAACTAACATATGAGATATACCTTTCTTAGCACCTGTACCCTCTATATTTGATTATTGGTGGACCATTTCACCTGTAATCAAGACAAGGTCCTCTGGGCTCTCTTTTTTAGAGGTTTTTTTTAAAAATAAACCATCAATTTATTATGTGGAGTGTAAGGGCAGTCTGCAGTAGATACAATGTAGCTATGTATATGCAGATGCAGACAACATGAAGAAGAAGAAAATAGAAAATAGAAAAGAAAAAGAAGAAAGAAAAGAAAACTATATACTATTTAAAAAAAAGCATATACCATTCAACTAAGTAAGACTTTTTCTGAAAGAGAAAGTACTACTGTTAAACTCCAGGAGTAGAGTGAAATGAGCTAAAGTATCCTGTCTGAAATTCCAATAGTTGTTGAACCTTCTACATTTGTGAAGAGTATATCATCTTGTTTCAATGGAATACTGTCTATACAGACATACAAATTGTTCTCAAGGGAAAAATCTAAGACAGTATTCTTCTATAGGAGCATGATTGACAATGGCTTGTGTGGCTCTAGCACATAGTGAATTTGAATGACCAAAGAATTTCAGCTATGATCCCTCTTTAGAATAAGTTGGTTCAATGATGTTTGAGTTTTCATCATGTAGATCTAAAAAATGCCTTTCTTTAGAGTCTGAAGCTTGGAATGTTATCTTTCAAGTATTGAGGATTTCATCACATTTGCTCTTTCTGTTAAACTCCCATGAGGACTTGCATGGAAATATGAGAACAAAATCAAAGTTTTTCATTTCTTTGTTGACTATATCATGTAAAAACTATCTTTTTCAACTTGAGCACTCCCAAAGTTTAATGGAGTTATGATGACCTTTACTGAAGAAATCCCTGAGTTCTTTAGAGATTATTAAGGTTTGAACTTGATACAAGTGAATTGAAGAATCAAAAATTCTTTTGGCCATATGTATCAAATCTATGATAATTACAATGCAATTTATGTTGTCTAATTAGGTAGCTTGGTTTATGTCATATCTGATAGCAAAGAGTTCAGCCTCATTGGAAGTGATGTTAATAGCATGATAAAGAGTCTTGGTGATGGGTTTGTTATAGATATGTATATAAGTAATTGATGTGGCAACTTGATTTTTAATACTCATGTCAGAAACAATAACAGCCATTTTAGATTCAGCTAATGCCTAGAGTATAAGATCATCAAGTTTACAAACATATACTCATTTGCTTTCTTTATTTTTTCTATCCAATAAGTGAAAAGAAAAACAACTAGAGAAGGTATCAATCAGTCTGTTTCCTAGAGAAAATTTACTACTAAGAGGATTAAAAGAATGAAAAATTCCATTCAATCTATTATTAGCATCTACAATAAAACTCTTGATGTTCAATTGCTGTTTAGGAGTTAATTTTCAAGTGACAAACAATGATTGTTGTTGGAATTTGAGTGTCTTGACTTCAACATAGATTTGATGATGTAATTAGGTGTAGTGATTGTGTTCTGAGTTGTAATCTACCACTGAGTTTTTGCAGGTGTAAGTAGATCAGAACAAGATCCACGATAGCTTTAATACTGAACAAAGAAAACATTTGAAAAGCTTCTAATATTTATAAGACAGCTTTTCATTGCATATTTCTGAGTTCTTTAAGCAGATATATCAAAGGTACTTTGTTGTAGTACCATAACAGAAATCTATATAGTGTAATAAAAAGAATACATAATCTATATAAAAGGTGTTTTTAGGAAGGAATAAGCCCTTTCAATAAATTTCTAAGCATTGTCATGCTTTTAATGATCAATATCACCTTGTTTGCATAAAAGTTGATATATTGTTAAAACATCAACTTTTTGTTGAATATAAAACCCAGATAATACTATGTGTTCTTGGAATGAAGAATAAAACCTCCTAGAATAGATAGATTTGAAAATAGAGGATTAAAGACTTTATGAGCTCTAGAAAAATGAAAACTGTTTTTTCATATTCAATGACTAAACCTGACTGTTTCAAAAGAGAGGTTATAATCTAGTAACCACAAAAAAGATTGGAATTTAAAACATCAAGAGATTTGTCCTGAGAAATGAAAAGACTATTGTCTACAAAAGAGATAACAGAAATTGGGATTTTTAAATTTTTTAATCTTTTTTCAAAAATATGAAAACAAAAGAAAAATATAATACTGATAAAATAGGAGATAGAGTGAAACCCTGTCCGACTTCAACATTGACATCAAAAAGAGGAGAAGAAAAGTTATTCCAAGACTACTTTGCTTTTCTACCTACTAGATAGTTCTAGAAAAATCGAAGAAATCTTGAAGTCAAAATCAGCTTTATCCAAGATTAGCAAAAGAAACTGATAGTTAAGAGAAGAGAAGAACTGCACAATGTTAAATACCAAAGTACTTGTTGAGAAATTCTTGACCCAACCAGCATGGATAAGATAGGTTAAAACAATCCCAGTATCAGTAGTAGATTATTGTTATAGTATACCTAGTTAACAAGAGTGAATGACATACTTAGAGATTGACTGAAACTGTAGCCTTTTGCCAATAGCTTTTTCAATGAGTTTGCTAAGTATATTTAGTAGAATAATCAGTCTAAATATCTTTGGGATGTTGTGTGAAATCTTGTTAGGTTTAGAAATAATGATCAATGTCAATGTTTTGAAATATAATAGCCAATGTCCTAAATCAACATATGTATTAGCTATATTGATAAATCTTTTGAGACAATTGTTGTTGTTGACAATAACTTTGAGATATCTCCAAGATAATTTGTCAGGACCAGGGATCGAAGCATTGTTGCATTTGTTGATAAAACTCTTGAACTCTTCTTTGGAGAACAGATTTTAATGAGTAACAGATTTATTCAGAATTTCTTCTAAAAGATCTGTATTAACCTGATAGTTCTATGCTAAATTGAATAATGCATGAAAAGCCTGCTATAAATTGTTTAGTTTCAAGCAAGGTTGTCCATTATACTTGATTGCTTTGATAGCTGAGAGTTTGCACTTTTTAACCCAGTTTGTTATAGTACACTTGGACACTAACATTTTTCTTGATTTAATATTTCTTTTATTTTTGATTTTTCTTTGATAATGAAGAGGCATATTACTATGGTCACATAACATATCACATGATATGAGGTTATAGGTGTAGGCTCTGGGAGAAAAGACTAAAAGAATGACATTAGAGCATATGTATATAGTATAGTATCCTTATAGAAGATATGAAGTTAATGTATGGTGGAAGTATAGACAATATATAAACATTAGGGTAGGGTTATTTTATTGTTAGCACAGACCATCTATCTATAGTATAAATAGGATAGTAATATATTAGAGACTTCTTGTTGAGTTCTCTTATAATCTTCACTTAATATCTTACTGAGAGATTTACTTGTTGTGCTATTATTAATGTTTGTTATTAGTGGTTGCTATAACACAGTTTATGAGTTCTCAAGGACTGCTGTTTTTACCTGTAATTTTCTAAATTTTGGAGTCAAAAAATACTTATTTGATTTTTTTGATAATACTTCTAAAAGATTTCTAATTTTTCCAAACTTCTTGAAGTTCTATATTTCTCTAGTTCTCTTTGACAATCCTTATTCTACCATGATTTTAAATGTTTGGTGATATTGATGACTTTTGAATATTTGAACCAAATTTCCTCTGTGTTGTGTATGAATTCTTATACTACTTGTTCAAGACTCTCCTTACTTGAAGTATAATCCATATTAAGGCTTTTGACAGAATTGATAAGTTCAACAAGGAAATTTTTTTCTTTTTTGCTATTTTTGACACTTGTATGAGTTTTGGTTTGAATATATTCCTCAAAAATTGCAATATTGACCATAAGTGAAGTGTGATCCAACATTAGCCTCTATTCAGGGTGGATTGTATGATTATCAAATTCTGATAAAGTCAGCCAGAGGAATGCAAGGTCAATGACTAAATTTGAGTCATTCTGATTATCTAAGTATCTAGTAGGAACCTGGTTAGTGGGTTTGGAAATACATAAGTTCAAAGAGTCAGCAATGTTAATATCAGCAATGTTAATAAGAATATTGCTATGACTAGAATGATAAGAAAACAATGGATTCTAACTACTATCTCTAATATTGAAATCCCCTGTCATAATTAAAACATTGTTGATGTTTGCTTCAGTATTCTTAAGATACTTTAAAGCAGATTGAGACAAATCTGAGTACATGTTAATATGAAGAAGATCAAAAGAATAAAAGTCTAACATTAATATATGATATAACTCTAGGAGAATTATGATTGCTTGAAGGGTTTCTGAAAAAAGTTATCCAATTAGGATAATTCAGAACTTCTATCAATTCTTCTGTTCAAAGAACTGGGAGTGGAGTGAATAAAAGACTATGATAGTTCTTAAATAAATATGATATCAAATTCACTCTATGCTTCTAAAATGGTATTAGTAAGCAAATTGTTCTTTCAAACATTTTGTGAAAAGATCTTGATTTCTTTCATAATCATATTTGTATGCTGCTCATAGCTGAGCAAATTAATTGTTTTCTGCTGTTATGAAGTTCTTGATACTTTTTGGAATACTATTCTCTATTAAAACAATGTTTCCAGAACAGACATAAGTTTGAGTCAACTTGATGATTGTCTTTGCAATTCGTATACTTAAAAGAGTGCAGGCATAGTTCTTCTTGTTTAGTTTTGAGTCTTAGAGGATTAGTTTTAAAGTTAGTCTTGCAACACTATATGAAATGATGGTGGTACTCCATTTTATGCAGACCATTGTATTTAACATATCTAGATCCTTAGACTTTACATAAGAAAGTAGTGTGTTCTTACTTCCAACAATTCTTGCACTGTGGGACTCCTATATTCATATTTATCCTATGAATAGTGGTAATATAACTCCCAACATTGAAGCATCTATTGATAAGACCTTTAGCTTTGCTACTGTTTTAGATATTCCAAATGTCCAGCTAGATAATTGCCATATCAGACTTTGGAGACATTTTGATAATACGAAGTCTAGAGACTACCACAATATTGTTGAAGATGTGATTGCTCTTAATAATCAATTCAACTATATCTGCTAAGATAGGAGTGTTAGTATTTTCTAATAAATAAAAGATACTTATAATCTTTAGATATGATTTTGATTGAGGTAAACAAAAGGCTTTGACTTTATTAGCCTCAATATGATTTGTATTCTTGACATATTTTTCAATTGTCTGAAGATCAAGTGGTAATACAACCTTGTTGGTGACAATGATAATACTAGATTGGTCAAATCAAATGAAGTTAGCCATGACTTTGGATTTGATGTTCTTAAGTGCTCTGTTCATGCTAGTAATATAAGTACTACTCTCTTCTATAAACTTTATCTTGTTATCATTGTTTATTAGGATAATAATTTGTTTTCAAGATAGGCCCTTCATCATCATATTGATTCTCAGCTTGGATTTGCCTTTACCATTGATAATTTTTTGTATATTTTTAATTTTCTTAGCCTGTAAATTTGGAAATGTCTCTTTGATCTTGAGAACTTCTCTTGTATTAGTAAATAAAGATGATACTTGTGCATATAATTTTTTGTGTCTTTTTTCTCACTTGTTAGATTATTCTTTTTGAAGAATTTCAAAATTTCATTGACTTCTTTGAATAACTTAGCTGGAATAGGAAGAGGTAGTTTTTTCAAAGCTCACAAGCTTGTCTGCTTTCTTTTTGCCTTTATTGCTAGTCTTGACTAGGTCAAGCTTAGGAGTGAATTTCAACAAAAATTTCTGTCTGAAAGAGTTATTGGTTTTATCAGCAATAAGAGAATCTCATTCTGAGTTGTAAATAGTAGAGATAAATTTCCAGGCAGCTTTGTCTATACTATTGAGGTCTGGAACTTCATTTGCTTTATTATTCTCAATTTTTTTGTTTTCAATGTATTTTGTCATTTGATACAAAGACTCCTTGATATTCTTAGAGTCAAAAGAAAGATATTTGAGTGAACCATAAAGAGAAATGGAATGGAAAATTTATTCTACAAGTTTTGCTCAGCAACCTGATTCACATTATAAGATAGCTAAATATTGATGATATCCTATAAGAGACATGTGTTAGTATTATTATTGAATACACTCTCACCTGGTAGTTTGGGTGTGCTCTTAAGGGCCTGTGCTTTGTTTTGTATATGTTGTGGATCCCTAGGGAGATGATTATCAGTCATCTTTCTAACTGATCTACCTATCTTGATGTTTCCATTATAAGATAGTTGAGAACTGTCAATTGGGTTTCATACATTTTCATTCAGGAGATTGTTATTTATCACCATTCTTTCATAATATAAAGTGGATAAAGTATTTGAAAGAATTAAAGCTTCCTTTGAATTTATTTTGCTTAGGGAAACAGATCTTTCTCTGATATAGTTGCAATCGATATTTATATATATGTAGAATGGTAAATTGGCTATTTGAAAAGGTTTTGAACTAAAAGCTGAGCTGAAAAAATGTATATTCACTAATTTTCTTATAGGTACTACCATACAAGATAGTAGTAAGAGAGAAAAAAGTAATGATATCTTTTTTAGAGGTTATTAAGCCATAAAATAGTCTGAGAGCTTATTTAGAGAGAGATCTAACATGGGTACTTTCTTTATCATTACTTGGCTAGAGTTTGAGAAACTCCTCTATACTCAGTTCTATCTTATTAATATTACTATAAAAGCTATCAACTATTTTAAGGAAACTATATACTGTTAGAAAAGTTGTGTAGTAGAGAATTATCTCAATAAGTTTCAGACCCTAGTTTCAGAATTTAGTTATACTAATCTATGAACTATAGTAGTTAAATTTCTTTATAAACTTCAAATAGCAATCTAGAACTATATTGCTATCTTATTAGTAAAAAGACTCAAGAATATAAACCCTTCTACTTAGTTTGAGGCTGCATACAAAATAGATCAGGTTTCAGAACTCTAAAAGAGAAACTTAGTTATTTAGAAATTTTATTTATTTATTTTCATTTTTTATTAATTTTTCTAGTTAGTTTTCTTTTTTGGACTTAGCAGAAAGAGCATGATGTGACAGTTACATAGCATGACAGAATGTGTAACAAGTAGTCACAATCATAGTCACAACATCATATGACTAAGAGAAAAACATAAAAATATTAAAATTAATAATGTTATATAACATAGTTATAGTATATTAGCCTTATGGTAGACATATATACTTTAGAGTAGGTAGAAGTAGTATATATACAAACCAAGATATATAAATTTGTACTGGAAACTCCATTGAGTTCTCTTATATTACTCAATACATAAGTTATATTCTTACTCTTATATTTAGGCTTGAATTATAATATTAGAACTTAATTTCCCTTCTCTGGACTACCCAGTACAAGGCCCTCTACTCTTACTTTCTATATATTTCCTTGATTGAGTAGTATCACCACTCTTTAGTTAAGAAGCTGGCTAGATTCCATGCTTAAGAAAAGAGTAGTTAGTTATTGGAAAACCAATCATGAACAGTGTTGACTAGGCCCAGGCTGATACTTAGATATACTTATTGTTTAATTGGACAGTATTGATTTAGCATACTTTTACTATTTTGAGTAGAAGGCTCATGTTACAGGTTTATTGTAACTTGTCTATGTAAAGTAATAACATCATCTAGTAGGAAAACACTTAGAGTAGAATATCCCTTCTTAGGGCAAAATCATTTATTATTCAATTAGAACAGTAGGTAAAAAGTAGTTAGTAGATAGTATTAGGTAGGGTAAGAAGAAAACCTTTTAGCACCTACTAAGATTTCATCAGAGTCAGAATATAAGTCTGAGAACAAGGCCAATATAGGATTCTTCTCTCCATTATTATTACTATACCAATACCATCACTTATATTGCCACTACTATCCTTATTATCACCATCCTATCATATACAACAATGAGTTGGCAAGCACTTGTCAGCCCTACTATAGAGCAACTGCAACTTCTTATTCAGTAGCAATTGTGTTACAAATGATAGTACCTTATATTTTATAGGTGTCTATCTCATGGATACCAGACCTTAGATATGTGGTAAGGTTTATTTTATTCTTATACTTCTCTTTACTGTGCCTTGTGTTTGCCTCATTGTATATTAGTCAGTGTCTCATATAGTAGTGGAGGCCACTCATATTCTCATCCTATTTTCCTCATGTTATTCTTATTTCTTGTTATTTCCTCAAGGATACCTTCTTACATATATATGGTTTATGGGTATATATAGTAGTAAATACAATTCTGTATCCTTATGCTTTACCAATTGACTTATCTCTTATCTCTTACCCAAGCCTTTATCTAAGTTGCAACCTAAGCCAAGCTTAGAATTGTAACATTTGGTAAAGCATTATCAGGCTCACCTTGCAAAAGGAGAAGTGCATAGTAGTTAGGCCACTAGAATATATCATGGATAGAACAAGACAACTAGTAGCAGGGCCTATCAAAGCATTAGAAAAAATACTAGAATCATTGAGGATTACAAAAGACAATATTCTAGAACAAAGTAACAGACTAGTAGAAAGAATAAACAACATGTCTAGAATACAGACACTAACAGTACTAGTTATGCCAGCAGTACCAGTAGTACCAGAAATATTAGTACCAAAGAATATAGTCCCAGATCTAAGATGGTTTGATGAAGATTGAATGAAATTTGAAGACTAATAGAGAAGTATCTAATTGTTCCTTAAGAGCAACAAAATTACAGAAGAAGACAATAAGATAACCACAGTATTAGCCTGATTCAGGAGAGGGCACAGCTAGTATTTATACCCAGAGAAAGATTGATAAAATAGAGAACAATGAAGAATCCCTAGAATGGGATAGATTTGTACAAGAAATCAAGACATTGTTTAGTGACAAGAGCAAGACAGCAGATGCTGAATAGAAAATCAAAACATTTAGACAGAGAAGAAAGCATATAGTAAACTTCATGATTGAGTTTGAAGCATTAATGATGAAAGTGGAAACTGACAACTATCATACCATATTCCTGCTAAAGAAAAATGTTAGAAGTGACATTATCAAAATAATATTAGAATATTCACCCATTGCAACACCATCAACATTTGATGAATAGAAGATAGCAATCATAGCAGTTAAGCAAGGATAGATATTGGAAAAGCAAACTATGATAAAGATGGGAGGTCTAGGTACTTCAATCACAATATATAGACATATAGCAAAAGAATACAAGAAACCAAAAAAGAAAAGAAAAGCAAGAAAATACTATAAATGTGATAAGACAAAACACATTGCTAGAGACTGCAGAACAGGACAGAAGATGAAGAATAGAAGTGTGCAGGAGGAATCAAACAATGAAGAAAGTGACAAAAAAACAAGTTTTGTTAAAGGTTCAGAGTAAGCATGGTATGATGAATCTTTGTATATAGTAATTCTCTGAAAAAAATTGTTATGTTATTACACAAAGAAGAGATAATAAAGAAAAGAAACTTAATGTATGCATAAATATGAAAACAACAAATAGGAAAATATTATGGCTTAAGACACTGGTCAACTCAGAATATATTTATACATATATTGATAAACACCTAGTAAAAGAAGAATAAAAACAGCATCACTACCTCAACTATTTAACTTGTTTAATACAAATGGAAAATATAAAGTCACATGATTTGTACTACTAGAACTAGAGATTAATAAACACAAGAAAAACATTGACATGGTAATAATGGACTTAAATAGCATATATATGTTCTTAGAACATAACTAGTTTGTCAAACATAATCTAGAAGTTAATTGAAACAAAGACACAATATGGTTTACAAAATGCCCAAAGACATGCAGGATACAATACCAGGACATCTCATTTAACACTAAAAATAAGCAACTTACATCAATAGAAGAAACAGATAAAAAACAATGAAAATAGGAAAAGAATCAGATCCTATAAATCTAGAAGACTTACTAGAATACATTTGACCATTCACTCATCTGTTCAATAAAAATAAATTTGAAAAAGCTATCTAAAAGACAAGAATAAAACTACAAAATCAATTTATTGGAAGATATACCTAAAGAATTAAATGCCAAAGCATATGCAATAATGATTAAGGAAGAAGAGGTGCTAAACCAGTGGTTATAAGAACAACTTAAGACATAATTAATAGTAGAATCAAGTTCAAGATATGTAGCACCATACTTTTATATTCCAAAAAAAGATAGATCTCTATAATTAGTATAGGACTACAAGAAGTTGAACCAATAACAAGCTTATTTGATACAATAATTAAGGAAGATAACAAATAGAAAGTGGCATTCCTAATGAACAAAGGACTATTCAAATCAAAAGTCATGTATTTCATACTATGCAACTTGCCAGGAACATTTCAATGGATGATAAACAATATTTCCAAGAACTACTGCATGAAGAAGTATTGGCTAAATACATAGATGACTTTGTAATGTTGGCAAAAACAAAAAAGGAATTGGAAGAAAAAGTAGTACAATTCTTAAAAGTTGTAGAAAAATACAATCTTTGTTTTAAATGGAGAATGAGAAAGTCAAAGCAGTTAAGGAGTGAAAAACACCTACCAAGATAAAAGAAATGAAAAGCTTGTTAGAGTTTGCAAATTTCTACTAATATTTCATCAAGAACTTCAGTCATGTAGTAAAAAACTCCTCAATGAACTCAAAGGTAAAAAAATGGAAATGGGAAATGAAACATCAAAAAGCATTTGAATAATTAAAGGACAAGATTGCTAGTCAACAGATACTCATACTACTCAGATGAGAAGAATAATTTTGAGTAGAAATAAATACTTTAGGAAATTCCATAGAAGAAGTATTATCTCAGGAACAGGAAGGAAAATGAAAACTGATTGCATTCTTGTCAAGAACAATGCAAGTGGCAGAAAGAAACTACAAGATATACAGTAAAGAACTATTAGCCATTGTAGAAGCTCTGACAAAATGAAGACAGTACCTATTGGATGCTATAGAAAAGTTTGAAGTCCAAACAGATTATGAAAATCTCAAGTACTTCAGAGAGCCACATAAATTCAATAGATGACAAGCAAGATAGTATCTCAAGCTATAAGACTATAGTTTTATATTCCAGAGAAAACAAACACTCAAGCAGATATTTTATCATGAAAAGATCAAGTTAATACCAAAGAGAATAACATGAATATACAAATGCTCAAGAACAATCTATGAAAAAGAAGACAAGTGATAGAAGCAAAGATAGCAATATTCTGAGGACATGAAGTAATAAAAGAAACCACACTACTAGAAGAAATCCAAAAAAATAACACCAAAAAACAAAAAGTGCAAAAAGAACTAGTAAAAGAAGAAAAACAAGTATGGGAAGACAATGAAATTGTATACATGGATGGACAAATTTATATTTCCAATAACAAGAAGATTTGGAAATGAATTCTACAAGAAAACCACAATCTAGTAAATATAGAATACCCAGGGCAACAAAGAATGCTTAATCTTATAAAGAGGAACTATTGGTGGCCAGAAATCTGAAACAACATCAAAAAACATGTTTCAAGATGTCAAAAATGCCAACAGAATAAAGTATAACATATAAAGAAGGTAGGGAAACTTTATCTATTAGAAATGCCTCAAGAACCATGGCAAGAGATCAGTACTGACATCATAGGACTATTATCTAGATCAAACAATAAGAATACAATAGTGGTTATAGTAGATTAGTTTACAAAGATGATTAGACTTAAGATTTTGTAAGAGAACTATCAAGTCCAAACTCTGTTGTGAACCCCATAGAGTTTCCTTCTGATCTATATGTTACACCATTATTACTTGAATCACAAACACTGCTACAGTCCATTGTCAACATGTGGACTTCTCTCCTCTCATCCTTACCAATACTGCCACATATCTTTGGATCTTTCTCATTTTTCTCTAAATGTTAACTTATCTCTACCAGCCACCAACCAATAAGTCTCTGCTATCCAGCAATATTTCTTCAAGGTTTCTGATCATCTAGCATTATTATCCTATAGTGTTACATCTTAATTCAGTGATATCTGCTCCAGTCATGGATAATACTAATCACCTCATCTGTAATTCTACCTTCATAATGTTCCAGATTTTTTCATTGGTATTTCTGACTACCTGAGCATCATCATTCCTTGCTTAAGTCAGTATTAAAGATAAATCATACTTGTTGGATTATCCACAATATTATAGAACCGAAAGAGAGACTTAGTAAGTTGAGTAACAGGAAAAGACCAGAAGTAAATATTATGCGGATAAGATGACCTTAGCTTCAATGGATGATATTGTGTTTAGTCTATGTGTCATGTGGTTGTAATTCTCAGATGAGAGGAAGTTTGGACAAAAGAGTGCAAGTTCAAGTTGATTATCAGACTGGAGAATGATATATTATAACTACATTCTTAAATACAGAAATAACAATCTAATAATAATTACTCTACACATATCCTAGATAGTCAGTCACCTCAGTGGTTATCATTCAAACTCCATAGGTTGATAAGACATATAGGGTCAAAATCTTTGGTTCTCATAGTTGGGATTGGAGTGCTATCTGATCTGGAGGCATGAATATTGAAGATATGTAACAGTTAGCCTTATTCTACCAGGTCAGAATATATTCATTAGAATTTAGAATAGTTGCCACATTTAGAAGACCTTATTATATTCTCTTGTATTTCTCCTAGAGATGAATTAAGCACTATGTAATATCTCAGCCAATAGACTTAGGATTTTTCTGGAACTTAATGTTATGATATGTGTGAGGACTAATATTTTTTTTTCTTTTATCTATTTTTCTTGATTTTATATTTCTTTTCTTTTGAATTTCTTTTTCTTTTTGATAATAAAGAGGCATGTGACTGCAGTCACATGACATATCACATGATGTAAAGTCATAGGCCTAGAGTGGACTAGAACAGACTAAATGGATAATATCAAGGAGCATGTTAACTGCATGGCTACCTCATGGTGTATATATGGTGCACTCATAGATAACATATGAACATTAGGACAGGAGTAATTATTTGTAGCATGGACCATATGTAACTTATATAAATAGGGTAGCAATCCAGCAGAGACTCCTTGTCGAGTTCTCTTGTGATTCTCACATCTATAACCTACTAAGAGCTTTATAGCCTTGTGTGATTATTGGACTTTGTGTCTAGTGGTTACCACAACACTTAAAGTGTAAACTCCATACCTCTACTACAGTTACCTTATTAGCCTCTTTTTCTATAAGCAAATTCAGAGAAGCCATTGCTAAATACAACAATAATTCAACTTCTCATTCAGATCATATCTTATAAGATATCTAAAATATTGTCTTATGGGACAGTTGTTTAAAGAATATTGTCAATATTACCAATATTTATATCAGTCTTAAATACTGGTCCAAAAAGTTGACTTTTATATTAATTTCTAAAGCAAAACAGCTACTTACAACATTCCCAAATTGTTTTGCTCTATTATGCTTCTCAACACTCTTATAACAGTGTTGAGAAACTTATTAAAATGGTGATAAATAACTATTTATAGTTTTAATCAATGTTATGTAGTTTCATCCATACTAATTAGCTAGAATGACTACAATAAAGCATTGCAGCTACACTTGGATAATATACAAGAGAAACTTAACAAAAACTTCTTGCTATATTTCTACGCTATGTATAAGTACATAATCTATACCACATTTAGTTATATTTTATTTTAATATGTAGTTATAATAACATATTATATACTACCAGTATAAAATCATAACTATGGAACTATGATATTAGACACAGTTCATATCTTTTTTCCAAGACCTGGTGAGAGACTTTTAGAAGTCCAAATAATTATCTGAGTACATAAAGTGTAAAAGTCAGAACAATCTTTGGCTTCAGCTTGTGTATTGTACCTTTATAAGTCACATAGGTCACATATTCTGGATGAAGAGCTCAGTGTTACAACTTAAAGACCTTAAAGTGAGTTAATAAGAAGAATCTTGTATTAGAGTTAACATAAGAAAACTTGATAGAAAACTCTGTACAGAATCATCTATCTTATATACCTAAGACTAATAGTCTGTGCTCTACTACTTTAGCCTACCCTAAATGACCATATGTCTGTCTTAAGATTAACATATATATAACATATTATTATAATATTATTTCTTTCAAGACCTTTTACCATCTTCTATTGTATTACATGATTGTGTGACAATATAACATGTAACATGTAGCATCACAATAACCCCTAACTCTGGTTCTCAAATCAAAAGAAAAAAGAATAAAAATCAAGTCCAACTTTCATAACTCTAACATTATCCTTCTTTCAAGATTTCTCCTTTAGAGAAACTGACTTCCATTTTTTCCAGTTCTTCAACTTCTTTAAATATTTGTCCTCAAACTTTCCATCATCTCACTCATATAACATCTTTGCTGTATATTTTCCTGGTAGTTCTCCTCTCCTAAAGTCTTTTTCTTTTATCTTATCTAATTTCTTCTGTCTTCTAACTTCTGCATTCATCCTTTTCTCAAATTCTGTTACTATCTCTTTTGCATTTCCTAAATCTTTCTCTTTTTTCCAACTATTATACTCCACCATAAACTCTTTCTATCATACTAAATACTTTACTACTTCTCTTACTTTTTTTTTATTTAATATTTTTTCTACTTCCCACTTCTCAACTCCTTCTACTGGGGGAGAGATAGTGTAGTGGTATTCAAACCCCCATTTCACATAGATTATGCCTACCTCAAACCTACTTAAGATTATGAGTTCAATTTTCAAGTAATCCTTCATGTTGGGAAACTGCATAGGTAAGGTTAGGGTTGATCAACCATAAATAATCTCCTGTAGGCATGGACTGCCACTGTGCCCTGTGTAATAAATTGTTGATTTCAAAAAGAAAAAACTCCTTTTATCTCTACTAGTTTTACTTCTTTTATTTTCTGTTTTTTTACCTGCTCTTTATAACATACTACTCGATTAATATTTACTACTAGGTGAAGTCTCATCAAAATTGGCAGTCATAATTTGACTGTATTAGTGGGAAACTACTTCATTAATGATATATGGACCAACATATCAGTCTACTAATTTTTTTGTTAGCTGCTTTTTAAATACTAAATCTTTTGTACTTAACATCATCTTATCTCTCACTTTTTATACTTCAGCTTCCTTTCTTCCTCTATCTGCTTATCATTTCATCTCCTCTTGTGCTTTTTTCAATACTGTTTCTACTTCTTCTTGTACCCTCTTTTTCCTTTTCATAAACTCCATTATATTTTCTATCTTTTCTTTTCTTCATACATCTATCTCTATTCTTAGATTTCTTCCATAGTTTGCCATAAATAGAGATACTTTAGTTGTCAAATGTATCTTGTTATTAATCACAAACTCTGCTGATGCTAGCCATTCTAGCCAATTCTTTTGTTTATGGTCTACAAAGAATTATAGGTACTATTCTAACTTCTAATTCATGTGTTATGTTTGTTTATCTGTTTTGGAATGGAATGATGTTGGCAGTTTTGTTTCAATCTCTAACATGTTATTCAACTTTTTTATTATCTCTACTGTAAACTATGGTTCCCTATCTAATACAATACTCTTCAGCAACCCATGTAACTTCTATAAATTGTCTCTAAACAGCCTCACTAATTTTTCTACTGATGTTTTCTTTGTTGTTGCCACAAAGTGTGTTATTTTGGATAACCTATTACAGACTACTAGAATCATATTCTTCCTAGCTACTAATAGTAATCTCATAATAAAATCCACCATTAGATGTGTTTACAGTTTCTTCAGAACTTTACTCAACTTCAACTTTTCTATCTGTATCTCTATCCCATGTTACATCTTATCCTACATCCCTTGTTACTTTCAGCCACCAATAATTTCTTATTACCAACTCTATTATATTTTACTTCTTTCTATATCCAGCTACTAGTATATCATGATATGATCAGATTATTTCTACTCTTAACTTCTCATCTTTTGATATTTATACCTTCTCTTCTTTCAACACCAACTCTCCTTCTATCTGCCATTCTTCCCTTGTAATATTTTTACTACTTTTTTTATCTCTTCTACTACCCTAACTACTTCCTCATCCTTACTCTTAGCTATTTTTATTTTTTCAATTATATCTACTTTAGGTCCTTCTATTACTACTTCTGATAAATTATGAATCCAATGGTCCTTAATAAATATTTGATTATTATTATCTTTTTCTATTCCTACTTTCCAGTCCAGTTGTTTACTAAGTCTATTTTCTTTTCTCATTTTTGTGTCTAGTACATGCTTTAGAGTAAAGTTAAACCTTAATAAATACAAATTCCAATAAGCTTGTTTTCAGTTTAACTTCTGCACCTTCATAAAATATTCTAAGTTTTTATGGTTGGTCCAGACTTCAAACTTGAATTTTGCACCTTCTAATAGATGTCTCCAGTTTTCCAACTCCTTTATAACCACCAACATTTCTTTATCATAAATCTCATAATTCCTTTCTATTTTATCTAGAGATTTTAAGAGAAATACCACTGGTCTCTATTTCCCATCTTTATATTCTATAGATAACACTCTCTCTGTAGCATAGTCTGATACATCTACTTCCATTCTCATTTTTTTATACAAGTCCAGTACTGCTAACACTGGTTCTTTTGTGAATTTCTCCTTCAACTCCCTAAATGCTTCTTCTTGCCTCTCTATCCAGTTTCACTTCTGATTCTTCCTTACTATATCATGTAATGGTCTGGCTATCACTGTGAAATCTTTAATGAACCACCTGTAATAATTAGCAAGTCCTAAAAACTTCTATACATTTTTTACTCCTTTCAGAGTCAGCCAATCCAATACCTCCTTTGCCTTTTCTTTCTTCATTTCTATTTCTCTTGGTCTAATAACTACTTCTAAAAACCCTACCTCCCTAACCTTCCACTTGTATTTTTCTGGTTTTATATATAAGTTGTTCTCTACTAACCTCTTTGCTACCTCTTTTACTATCTCATCATGTCCTTTCTCTGTTTCTATTCCTACTATAACATCATCAATAAAACTCACTACTTTTCTGATGTTGATCAAGTCCCAAAGAATCTCATTCATCATCATTTGAAATGTCACTGGAGAATTTGTAAGTTTAAAGAACATCACCATAGGTTTGAATACTCCTTTCAGAGTCATGAATGCTACTTTCCACTCATTTTCTTTTTTTATTCATACATTATTGTAGCCCCATTGTAAGTCCATCTTAGTAAATACTTTTTTTGTGTCTATACTTTCTACTATGTCCAAAATTAATAGTAAAGGATAATTATTTTTTACTGTTCACTCATTTAAATACCTATAGTCCTGAACCATCCACTTCTTGTTATTCTTCTTTTCCACAAAAATACTAGTGCTATTTGAGGTAATTTCAAGAGTCTGATATACTCTTTCCTCAATTGTTCTAATATGAACTCACACACCTCTTCCCTCTTTTCTCTTGACAATGGATACATCTTTCCTTTCCTTAGCATAAACCCTTTCTTCATATTAATAGCATAATCCTATGATTTCCTTGTAGGCATTCTTTTACTGGCATTCTTGCCAAAAATATAGATCTACTTGTGAAATCTTTCTGATACTAGCTTTTTTGCTTCTTCTTCCAACTTAATTACTTCCTCCTCTTTATCCTAAATCTCCCACTCTTTTGCTACTTTCTTTACTTTCATCATTCTCTCCTTTTTTGGTTTTTTCTTTCTTTCTCCCTTTCTTTGCTTTTTTTCTTCTCATTTCTTTTCTGCTTTTTCCTTTTGTTCTTTTTTTTTTGTTTTTCCCATCCTGACTTTTCTTGCTTTAGTCTCTACTACTTTCTATATTCTTCTGGGCACCTCATCATCTTTACTTCTTCTGTTTTCCAGTCAATCTCAGGATTATGGCAAGCAAGCTACAGTATTCCTAAGATTACATTCTACTTCTATCCTCCTATTACATCTATCTCTATCCTCTCTCTCTATGTTTATAATAATAAATATTTACTTCTACCATGTTTTCTATTGGTCCCTCCTTGTTAAATGTTCCATTCATATTTTTTATATATATTAGTCTTCTTATTTTTTTCAGCTTGAACCCCTGCTTCTTGAAAAACTCCAAACTCATCACTAGTCCTGTAGCCCCACTATTTAACAACACCTTCACTGTTACTCCTTTCTGTGTATTAATCCTTTCTAGCCCTATCTTTGCTGTCACCTTTCTTAACATGTTCCCATTGTTTAGATTGCAACAGGATGTATTTTCCAGAGTATTGCAAACATATTTGTACTAGAATCTAATTAAAGACTATTAGATTCTTATCTCCATTTAAATTAATATTTTGTTTATTTTCCCCTTCAATTATCCTTCTTTGTCCATTATTTCCTTCATATTCCAGTTTTTTACCTTTCCCAATTCTGCCTTCTGTTCTTCTATTCCTACAATTCTTAGCCATATGCCCAAATCCCCCACAGTTATAACAATTTCTATTTGTTCTATCTACCTCCATAGCATATAGGTCTCACTGAAGTACAAGCTCTGCCTGCTGATTTAGGTATACTATTACTATATTTGTTTTCTCAACTTCCTCTATTGGAGCAGGTTCTGCCAGAGTCCACTGTTGAGGGACCTCTTGTTTCCTTGGCCAAACTTGCAGCTATAGTATCTGTTATCATTGTACTCTATTATCTTGTCTTGGAGCCTGAGCTCCAGTGTCTCATTATTCTCTCAATCTTTTCTCATCTCATCTACTTTCTCTCTAGTCCCTATTCAAATTAATTGCTCTTTCATACCATTGTTCAATAGAGGTAAGTTGCCATTCTAACTCCATTATTTTTCAGCAAATTATTCCATTCATTCTCCTCTTGAACTCTTCAATTAAGAGTTGTTTCTTATATCTGCTTTCTCTTGCCACTCTTCTGAACTCTTGAACAAACTCCTCTATTGTCTTTTCTCCTTGCTCTAATCTCTTTAACTCTGCTACTTTGACTATTTCTTCATCTCCTTCTCCAAATTTCTTCTTTATCTCTGCTAAAAATTCTCCTGTCATCTCATATTCTAATAATCCTACTTCCAAATTCTCTAAGGTATTCTCCTTCTATACATCTGCTGATCTCTCTTGCACATATAAAAATATCTACTATATTTGCTTCTCTACTGCTTCTTCCCTCATCTTCATCCTTATATATAACTTGCATGCTGTAATAAACCCTGAAACCTTTTCTGTTGTCCCATCAAATACTTGTGGTCTAGCCATTTCTATGTTTGATCCTGTGTTAGGTCTAGATACCACTCCTCCTCTCTATGCTGCTAAAAGTGCTTGGACTTGAGCTTGCAATACTGCAAGCTGTTCCTGCTGTTGTTAAGCTAAAAGCTTGTAATTGATTGAGCCATGTTGGCTCATATTGTAGAGAGAGGGTGGTAAAAATGGTGGTGGAGTGGGTTAGAGAGATGTATATAAGAAGAGTACAGGACCAGTACTGGTTCCACTCTCAGACTCATGCTTGCTACTTGAATCAATCTCTATTGGTACTAGTAGGCCCTCTTTTTGTCCCACATCACACTATCTACTGATTATCTCAACTACTAACTGCTGTCTTAAGAAAACTATAAATAATTTTGGCCTAAGAAGACCATTTTTGTTAAGAACAGACCAGCTACTGAACCAGTTACACTAAAAGTACACAATGTCAAGCTTAGCTTTGATATCTGGCTGATATTATATATGTACTTTATACTGTACTCCTGACAATTTTACTCTAGATTTCTTGACTAAAGATGGTATGGTCTTTAGTCAAGAATGATGAGAGAATAAAGAATGAGAGGTTCTGTGTTGAGTAGTCTCAAGAAAAGTAATGAGTTCTAATGTTACAACTCAAAGACCTTAGAGTAGATTAATAAGAAGAATCTTATATTAGGGTTAATATAAGAAAACTTGATAGAAAACTCTGTACAGAATCATCTATCTTATATACCTAAGACTAATGGTCTGTGCTCTACTACTTTAGCCTATCCTAAATGACTATGTGTCTACCTTAAGGTTAACATATATATAATATATTATTATTATATTATTTATTTCAAGACCTTTTACTATCTTCTATTATATCATATAATTGTGTGATATGTGATATGTGATATGTGATGTCACAATAACCCCTAACTCCAGTTCCTAAATCAAAAAGAAATGAAAAAGAAAAAGAAAAAAGAATAAAAACTAAGTTTCACTTTTGCAACTCTAACACTTAGGACATAGAGAGTAACTAAGACTACTAGGAGATAGAAGGTATATTGTTACTAATACTGGAAGTTAGTAATAGTTTTAGTTGATTTTCATAATGTGGCTTTGTAGTATAAACTACTAGTTTATATACTAAGTATAATATCTAGAATAAAGGCTACTAAGTATTATCCTGATTTCTAGTAATTTTCAGATGTCTGAAATAGAGATCTATAAAGTTGAAAAGAGTCTAGTGAGGATATCTGAGATAGAATAGAGAGAGTTGATCTATATTAGGTGAAGATAGAATCATAGATGAGAAGGTTAGTGTTATCTATGATTAGAGTAGATGTTGCCAGATTGGGATATAACATATGATAACTTTGTAATAAAGCTCACCATAATATACTACCATGGTCTTTCTTGTACTATATTAAACACAAGTTTTCCTGCTGGTATTTCTGATTTATACTTTATTCTTTAGCACTAATTACATTCTTTCACATGTTTCTATATCTTTTTATTAGTATATCATGGTGTATGTAAATTTTCAACCTCAACTTATTATCCCTTGGAATATAATGTTATAACTTAAGTTGAAATACTAGGACAAAAGCATAACTTGTGTATTGAGTAATACAGGAGAACTCAATAGAGTTCCTAGTACAAACTAGTCTATCTTATATATTCCAGACTATAATCTGTGCATATCTACAACTAACCTACCCTCAAGTTCATATGCTATCTATAAGGCTAATATACTATAGCTATGCTGTAAGAGAATCTAACTTTTCAGACTTTTCAGAGTATTTATCCAGACAGAACTTTCTAACACTAAACACTGTGGGCTTTTCTACAGACCTTCTTACTACTAGCCAAACTCTACTACAACATTTATAGATTTTATCATTACTACAGCCAAACTCTGCTATATATCTGCAGACTTTGTTGTTACTAGCCTATGCTTAGACTTACTACTCTCTATTATTTTATTATTATCAGATACACTTTGCTTTTTTAAACAATATTCTAAATACTTCTACTTAGATTTCTGACTATCTGTACATTATTATTCTAATAGTTAGCTCAGCATTGTCTCAGCTGTTATAAGACGAGTGTGTGGACAGACTTCAGGTAGGGTTAGGGTTAGGACAGATATAGAATAGTAGTATATTATTAGTCTACAATGGAAAAAGGGCATGTGACTTAGAAGTCATGTGAGATG
>Ga0157364_1001109_pt1 | contig 21858 bp, 29 predicted proteins | sample AttsexASBM2_FD_111476 | JGI IMG/M metagenome (GOLD analysis project Ga0157364, IMG submission 111476) | Fungus gardens microbial communities from leaf cutter ant in Ribeirão Preto, State of São Paulo, Brazil - Atta sexdens ASBM2 | ecosystem: Host-associated > Fungi > Mycelium > Unclassified ...
GCAGCACAAACTTGATATCTATTTCGAGTCATACGCAATGCGTTAATCGTTTATTTATAAACGTTGCTGTGCCGTTTTTCCAGCCGATGTTTACTTAGGTCTTCACACACTCGCATAATTGTAAAATGTGTTAAGCCTCTTCTCTCTCTTTCTCTCATTCCTTCTCTCATTTTCGTCGTGTATAAATTATGGACGAAGTTTGGTTTCACCTCTCGAATCAGTTCGAAACGTTGCAGGTAATTGGATTTGCCTCTGATTTTTACGCGCTTCGACAATGCTTTATATATAATATTTAAAAAATTTTCAGTTAATTTAAAAGTTGTAATTTTACAGATTTGAAATCTCAAAACATTTTGTAAATATTATGTATCATATTATTGCCTTCATTTTTAAACTTCGCGTTGTAATTTGTGTTACTTTTACATAAGTTTTTTTAATTAAAGGATAAATTTTAATATATTGTATGTCAATTTTATATATAAATTAGTAGTTCAATATTATATAATATTTTGGTATCAAATTTAATGCACATTTGTAAATCATTTGGCATAAAATCATAGAAGATTATTCATAGAAGATTATTCATGGAAAAAACTCAATATAAAAACTACACAAAAAAATTTGGGGGAAGGTTCAAGCATCAGTAGCAGTGCAACAAGGACAGCAATGGTGTGTGACATGGCTAGCTCAGTTACGACAATTTATCCTGCAGTTTTGCGACGAACAACGTGCTCAATATGCCAAAGACATTGCATCCCACATGGCTGTTTCTATACAAAGAGGATGGCAAGAGGTTCAATTTCAGTATTACAATACTCAATGGAATTCAATAGATTTTTATCGCCAAATAAGAATTTTATGTGCTAATAAAGGTACATTGAATATTCAAATATATTTTGATAAATTTTGTATGTACTAAAGTTGATTTTATTAAACATAAGGCTGTTTATATTCTGTCTAGTGTCAAGGAGAGAAGCAATATTTTGCTTAACAGGCTTAGTGATTGGAACTGTAACAGGCTACTATGTCGGCATAAATTGGAAACCTACCTCTCAACATATACATCATATAAAAACTATTGCTTGTCATCATTATTATGGTATCGAGGTATATCATATATATATATATATATATAACATCATATTATGATTTTGAATATAGATATAAATATATAGTTCGGTATTCGTAATTCATTCTTATTTATATAAGACCGTCTTAAATAATGTTAAGATGTTAATATGAAGCAGTGATTGGTTTGTTACATGACTTAAGATGGTCTTAAATATAAAAATCAACTATGAATACCAGCCTTACTATTGCTCCAGGGTGTATTACTGATAGACGATTCCGAAATGCCAACAATTAAAAAATCAAACGAATTGCTTATACAAGTTAAGGCCGCCTCAATTAATGTTATTGATACAAAGATATGCTCTGGTTACTCTAGGATCTATAGAAGATTACTTAACTCAGGAGTAAGTAAAATTCTCAAGAGTCCACTGATATCTGGTGATCCAAATCATCATTGTAATCAGTATCATTATAATCAGTAATGCATGTACCTATGTATTTAGAAACAGAAAGAACTACCTGTAACTTTAGGGAGAGATTGTGCAGGAGTGATAGTTGACATTGGACAAAGCGTTATTAATTTCGATATCGGGGATGAAGTATTTTTAGCCGTTCCATCGTGGGCTTCTGGCACGATGGCGGAATATATAATTGTTCCAGAAACGCAAGTAGCAAGACGGCCTAAATCATGTAACTTCGAAGCCTCTGCCAGCCTGCCGTACAATGGTTGTCTGGCATGGGATGCTTTAGTTAATAGATCTGTTATCAAGGAAGGCAATGCCAAAGGAAAACGGTAATATCTTGATATCATCTTGGCTCTCATATCTAAAATATCAATTATCGTTAGAGAAGAATATTATCGTTATAGAGTTCTCGTTTTCGGCGGAAGTACTCCGATCGGTTGTATCTTGACGCAATTAATTAAGTTATGGGGTGGATATGTAGTATCCGCCTGCCGAACGGACGCCGTGCCTGTAATGAAGGCATTAGGTGCCAACGAAGTTATAGTAATAAACGAAACCGACGTCGAGAAAGAATTACAATTGCATGATAAGTACGAAGAAGTTTTCAGAATAAGATTTATAATACAAAAATTATTTTATTAAAATAAAAGAATAAAAAAATATATAGTTTTAATTAGATTGAACTTAATTTCATTATAGATTCGATGCCATTTTTTATACTGATAATCAACCTTTTAAAGAACATATTTTAAAGAAACACTTATTACCTCATGGCTCCTACGTATCAACTGTTCCTGAACAATTGACATCAGACTCGCTGGGATTTATTTGTGGAAGTATATTTGCTGGATGTGTTAGAATAAAATTATTGGTTCAGGTATTTTAATTTTAATTCATGCCAGTTATAATAATAAAAATCATTGTTTATGATATATTACTACTGATACTTTAAATTGTAGTATATGTTCGGATTTAATATGCATCAATGGAAGGAAGGGGCAAAGTTGAATGTTGCATATTTGCGAGCATTATGCGAGCTGACCGATGCTCATCATTTGCAAACAGTTGTGGACAGGGTGTACGTACCATACAATATTGAGCGAGCATTGCTCCATGTTTTAGATCCAAATTCTATTGGTAGTACAATTATAACATTTCAATAATGTATCATTGGAAAAAATTTATATTGCGACTATATATAAATATACTATATATCTCTTGTACATAACAGTGTATAATTTTGATAAGTGAATCACTGCCTGTTAATAAATATTTATATCAATTTTGCAAATCAAGAAATAGTAGTTCAAACATGGTGCTAAAATAAAGACTGACATGATATAATTACATTAACAGATAGAATACTTCGTCTTTTTCTAAATTTCTACCAAGCTATTATTATAAAAAATTATTTAGAAACTTTTATTAATAAGAAATAAAATATGATGTGAAGATATAAAATATGATATGAAGAAATAAAATATGATAAGAAATAAAATAACATGAAGATGTACAATGACAATAAATAACATGCATGAATCTAAATAATATAGTAATGTAAAAATTGTTATAAAAATATATCATAAGACATTGTTGAATGCTCATCACGATGAAATTTATAAAAATATGTATTGTACACGAATATTGTATATATTTTACGAAATAAATAGAAAAAAAATCATATGTTTATCAATTGAAACTGCAGTGTAGAAATTTATAAAAATAAATATGCAACATGTGTGTAGGACATTGTGTTGAGATATATAAGACATAAGTATACTATAATATTAGCATTACTATACATTCTTGTCAAATTTATAAAATTATTCTCACTTTGCTTTACCGCGAAATTTACTGTTACCTGCTGCCTTTGCCTTCTTAGCTGGAAGCTTTTTTTCTTCTGCCTATAAGTGTAAAGAAAATTTTATTTAATTTCAACTTAGAGATATTAAATAATATTAAAGTGGTTTGTTCGAAAAATCTCACCTTTCGCTTTGGAGTCGGAGTTGAGTTCGGTAAAACTTTGAAAAACGAATCCAATCGACCCTGTGTAGATGTGTTTCGAGCCTTGTGAAGTTTTTTAGCCCCATTTCTAACCCGTTCCTCATTAAACTGCTTGTCACCACATAAAAACTTCACCAGACCCTCTTCATCTGGTTCGGACCATTTTAACTTACAAAATAAAATATATTTAATATATGTAAATTACACAGAAAAAAATTATTCAATGCAAAAAGTTACCTGGATGTCATCTGGATTAGACACTTCTGGCTCTTGAAACAATAATCTTGCATCTTTGTAATTCCAATCTTCCGGAATAGGATATTTCTTGACGTCTAGATTTTCAATAATTTTTTCAAGAGATCTATGATTTTTTATCAATTCTATTGCTCTTTTTGGACCAACTCCTTTGATACTGTTTGTATAATCGCAACCCAACATAATACACAGATCGATAAACTGCAAATGATATGTTACTTAATAAGAGAATAAAATTAATAAACCAATTAATAAAAATAATTTAAATGCATACCTCATTATGATTTAGCTCTAAGCCTGCAAGAACTTTATCAAAATGAATCTCTTGTACTGGCAACTTCCTGGCTTCGCTAAAGGTTAAACGTCGAAGTAGCACATTGCATCCAAAAGTGAGTGCGTCCATATCCTCTGTAGCAGTGGCAAAAACTTTACCAGCCTTCACTAAAGCAGCACACTGTGCTTCAGCCTCGCAAGGAGCCTGCATAGAAAATATTCATCGTAGAAATGAATAAAAAAACTATAATTTCACATAAATACTTACATCAATATAAGGTATACCCATTAACTGAAGTAATTCTTTAGCTTCGTCAGCATGAGTTTTTGTAACTTTAACTAATCTCCTATTAAACTTGTCAATAGCTTCCACATTTCCTTTAATAAAATATCTGCTATGAAAATTTGTCATGATCTTCTTATACAGAACATAAATCATTTTTCAAATATTACTACAGTAATAATGAGATATAATTTGTCATTACCATCTTCTTCGGCAGCTTGCAAAAGTTTTTGTGCTTCATCCCTTCTTTCAGCTCTTTTAGCTAATTCTCCACTTTTCAGATTCGGTGGTTTTCCATCAAATACATACACAGGTTTTATTCCTTGCTCTACCATGCGTATGGTACGATAAAATGTACCCATTAAATGGCTTAAAGTTTACATAACCGATTAGTTCTCAATAATCTTTTATAAGTTACCTTCTTGAGATAATTTTTTACTATATTTGATAAAAATTTAGCACAACTTATAGTAAAAGTTTGTACAATTAAGAAAAATATACCTGGTTGTTTCGCCATCTACAGTAGTAAGCTGTGCTCCTTCACTGCGAACAGCTATAAGAAACTGATACAAACACATAGATGCATCAATAGCAATCTTGCGACCTGTAGCCAAAAACAGTTCCAAATAAACGTCAATAATATACGTCAATAACAGAATCGATAATTGATTATGAGGATTGACAGATTATACAATTTTATCTGAGATGTGTAAGAAGATTCGTGGATCATAGGTGATGGTTAAAAACATAAAATTGAACGCAAGATAAACAATAACCATTACCAAAATAAATAAATAAACCATATTACCAAAATAATGCTTTAATTCTCGCTCTTTGATAGCTTCCGGAGCTACGTCTGCTATTAATTTCGACAAGCCTAAAATACCCATGTCAATAAAATATTTATCATGTACGTAGGAAAACGATAAAACGTCAAGCAAACACACAGATCACAGCAGTGAAGCAGTCACTCTGAGAGAAGCAGCCTCTCTTCCCGCCAATTTTCGCAAAATGAACAGAGCAGACCACCAAGCTGAAATGTACAATGTTACCAATCATCAAATGGAAGCATAAGTTGGCAATCATGGAAAACTCTGTTTTCATTTTCACACTTCTTCATTTTTCTCTATTTTTCAAACGATATATAAACGATTGACTTTTATATATTACTTTATTTTTTTATTATTTCTGCAAATTATCCTGGCAATTATTCTCACATTTCATGCTTGTTAAGTTATTACGATACCGTACAAAACAATGGCGTATAGAGTCGAAAATTATTGAAAAAGATTTTTTTTCACGATGACGCCTATGTACTCCCAATACAATCAGCAATTGAGTAATGAACATATGAGTCTAATATGCATTCACGACGTCCACGTGTTGTCCGTGTTAACCTTTGTTAACCGCCAAAAAATCCAAAGCACTTCAAAACAAACGCTGGCGAATGCTGTATGTTTCTCTCACCGGTATTTTAATCTAAGCAATAAGAAATGATGAGCAACTGCGATTTGATAAAAACGATTGAGGATGATCAGGAGGTACCAAATTATTCCGAGAATTCGGATGAGGAAGACGACGTAAGCAAAAATATAAGCTTGTGTCGAAATAAGCGATTTATTTTAAAAACATTTTATTCCATTAAATCCTCTTTCTCATATTTTTCTGTTAGCGAATTCGATTACTTGCATTATATTAGATTAGTGCATACTAAAAGCTGCTTTGTAATATAAATTAGCAAAGTTAAATAACAGCATGGATATAAATATTTTACACAATTAAATATGCAATAATAACAAATATCCAATAATGATATATGTATTATTGCATTTGTCAAAGATTATATTACGCCACTGTATTTTATTTTATATAAAACAGCACTTAAACTATACTCTATTCCAATGTAATGCAGTGACTGAATTTATCATTTGTGAATAGGTATATCTCGGATATTAATGAATCGGGTACTCTTATTATCCTGGATAATATATATTAAAGATTACTTTGTACATAAATATATGGAAATATAATGACATAAAATAATCAACTTTGACAATAAAAATAATATTCTGTTAAATAAACGACAGTATCATTCTTAGGTATTTAATTATTTAAAACATTTATATGCTTTTATTTTGCTAATTTTATAATATAGCAGCTTTTAGTACACTAATCTAATATAATACAAGTGAGCGAATTCATTATACATTTTCTCCTAAACTCTATTTATCAGTTTCAACCACGAAAGCAGAAGAAAAAAGAGAACAAAGATTTTGACAAGAGTTTCCAATTTACTTCAGCTGAACACAATCTGGATCCTTGGAATGACTTGAATAAGTATATTAAAAGCAAACCAAACACAAAATTAGATGATAAGATAAAAAAAATCAGAAAGGAATATCAAGGGCAAGTATGTATCATATTGTCTCTATTATTTGTAAATTATAGTAAATTGTACTTTTTTAATGAAATTTTTATTGTTAAAATTGTGATAAAGTTATGAACAAAAATTTTTATATTTATTATATATAATTGCTAGGCTGGAACTGAAGATGACCCTATTAAAATTGAACCAGGAATAGGTCAGGATGATGATGTAATTTCTCTATCTGAGGATGAGCTTAAAAAAGGTAGATGTAATTAATTTTATTTATATTATATAACCAAAACAAATAAATAGAAATTGTGATTTTTATATTTGCATATACATATTATAAGGAATATTACAAACTGATTACATTATATTTGTATTTTATTTATATTTATATTGTCTTAGAAATATATAAATATTTATCTCTCTTATTAATTAATTGTAGATAGCTTTAAAACTAAAGAAAAGAAAAGCAAAATAAAAAATATGAAAGAAAAGGATGAAGTTATCGATTTTGAGGAATATACAGATTCTCAAACATATACTACATTTTATCAAATGAACTTGTCGAGACCTTTGCTGAAGGTATACAATATTGTAATTACTTAATAAAGTAATAATTAATCTTCTGTCGGCAATATAAAATTTTCACCCTTTTTCTGCAACCTGAATCTTCAAACTTCAGATGCAGATTTTATATTGGACTGTGTAAAAATCTGAAAAAACTCTTATGTATTATAAAAGCTTTAACAATGAGTTTTTTATCATAGAAAATGGATTGTATTTTATTTGTTTTTTTATAAAGTTAAATTTATCTATCAGAATTCTCAATTTAAACAATTGCTTTTTTAAAATCCAATGTTGTTGGCAGAAAGTTAAGATGATATATATATATATATATATATGAAAATATCATTAATATGTAATAAAATGAATCTATCGAAATTGCAGTAGTATATAATTACTGATTGACTTTACAAATTTCTAGGCCATAACAACGATGAATTTTGTACAACCAACTCCCATACAAGCTGCTACTATTCCTGCAGCTTTAATGGGTCGTGATATTTGTGGTTGTGCGGCAACAGGTACAGGGAAGACTGCAGCTTATATGCTTCCCACTTTGGAAAGATTATTGTATAGACCATTGGATGGTCCTTCTATTTCGCGTGTTCTCGTACTTGTGCCTACTAGAGAATTAGGAGTGCAAGTTTATCAAGTGGCAAAACAATTAGCTCAATTTACAACGGTAGAGATCGGTTTATCTGTTGGTGGATTGGATGTGAAAGTACAGGTGAATATTACGTCTTTAATAAATTTTTTTTATGTAATTTATCAAACAAATCCAAAATTAGATAACTTCATATTTTTTTCATATGAATGCAGGAAGGCGTACTGAGAAAAAATCCAGATATTGTAATAGCAACACCTGGACGATTAATTGATCATTTAAGAAATGCACCTACCTTTTCCTTGGATAATATAGAAGTATTAATTCTAGATGAAGCTGATAGGTAATGTATAAATATATTTCTATAATACAGAGTTGGGTAATGTCTAATTAAAAAAATAAAATTCAACAATAAGAAATAGAAATAATGACCGTCCAATAGTCTAAAAAAAATAAAAGTTAAGTTAAAAAGTTAAATAATTTTAACTTAGTTACATTTGAAACTCTTAACTTCTAACTTAGATTTCTAACTTAATTTAGTTACCTTTTATTTATCATTAACTATTAACTTTTAATTCAGCTATGCTATAAATAAATGCGTCGCAAGATGCTACACATCTGCCTAGTAATTTAACATTACATGGGGCTTAATTCTTAAATTCGTGCTAATTTGTTCGCATACGAAATGAGCCATATTTCGTGGTCATATATTTTTAGAAACTAAAGAATTCCATTAATCACAAAGTTTAAAATGGCTTTTCGAATGCAAACAAATTTGTACATTTTTAAGAATTGAGCCGATAATATAACAGGTTCGCGTCTTAAGGCTTTGGCACATCAAAGGTGATTAATGGTGAACGATAAGCAGATACAAATAAGAGTTCTGCTTTTCGTGGGGATGTTGAGCACGAAAAAAAGCAGATCTTTCATTAGTTATGCTCATCACTCGTCGTGAATTCATGAATTGCGTTTGGTATGCCAGAACGATTAGTCTCAGCGATTAGTCTGTGCAGGAATTGCGGAATAGTAGAGAAGTATAAAAATGTAACTATTACTAAAAAACAGCGAACTTTAATATAGGCCCTGCACATGCAATGGAGAAATATTAAATATTAGGAATACAAATTAGAATTTTAGAATCAGTTTCCTCAATAAACATTGAACATAATGCACAAAGTATAAATGTATTGGCAGAAGACACAATACATAATTTACTATTTATTTATAGTGCTCATTGAAACTGATTCTAAAATTTTAATTTCTAATTCCTAATGAGTATGTTTCTAAAATGTATTATTATATTTCATTTTAATTATAAATATAAATATATTTTAATATATTTAAATATATAAATATATATATTTTAAATATATAAATATATTTTAATTATAATTATAAATATATTTCATTTTAATTATTTGTAAGACAAACTTTGAAACAATTAAACATATTTAATTTTTTTAACTTTAATTACTTTTTTTATTAATTTAACTTTTAATTCAATAATTTATTATAGATTAACTTGTATCTTAACTAACAAATAAGTTAAATTTTCAACGCTATTAACTTTAATTTACTTAGTTTAACAAAAAATTAATTTATCCACCTCGCAATAAGAGTTAATGTTAATTGATTATATATATACAATATTAACGAATATATATTATATATGAACAATGAATTTTTTATTTAAGAATGTTAGATGAATATTTTGCTGAACAAATGAAATATATCGTAAAGCAATGCTCAAGGAGCAGACAGACTATCCTCTTTTCTGCTACCATGACTGAGGAAGTCGAAGATTTAGCTGCAGTATCTCTTGACAAACCTATTAAAATATTTGTGGATAGCAATCAAGATGTAGCTTTCAATCTACGTCAAGAATTTATTCGGTAAGTAAATTGTTTGCAGTTATTTTTTACATTATTATTTATTGAATAAATATTATTTTAGTATACGTAAGGAAAGAGAGGGAGATCGCGAAGCAATCCTAGCAGCGCTAGTTTGCCGAACTTTCCATGATCATACTATGGTTTTTTTGCAAACGAAAAAACAAGCTCATAGATTGCATATTTTATTGGGATTATTAGGTGTAAAAGTAAGTAAATAATTAGAATATAATGAAATATACAAAAAATAAAATACTAATATATAATAGAATATGATACTAATTTATATTTCTTTTTGTTATATTCAATAAGGTTGGAGAACTTCATGGTAATCTCACACAACCGCAACGTTTGGAAAATCTTCGAAAATTTAAAGATGAGGAAATTGACATCTTATTAGCAACTGATGTTGCTGCAAGAGGTTTAGATATAAGTGGTGTAAAGACTGTGATTAATTTCGTGATGCCTGCCACTCTTCAACATTATATACACAGGTACGAAATGAAATTTTTTAAATTGTTTATATAAATTATTTAATAACGAAAAATTATACTTATAATTATTAGAGTAGGGAGAACTGCAAGAGCAGGGCGTGGAGGTGTTTCTGTATCACTAGCAGGAGAACAGGAACGTACTTTGGTAAAAAAAATTATCAAACAAGCAAAAAATCCAGTCAAGAACAGGATAATACCGCCTGACATAATAGAGAAATATAATAAGAAATTGAAATCTTTAGAATCAGACGTACAAAAAATTTTACAAGAGGAAAAGAGTGAAAAAGAATTAGCTAAAGTAGAGAATGAAGCTAACCGCATTGAAAAAATACTTAAAGTTGAAGATGGTAAGGAACAGAGAAGTTGGTTCCAATCCAAAAAAGAAAGAAAGAAAGAGAAAGGTAATTCATTAACATACTCATCAAATTTTTAATATATTTTACATCTTAATAAAGATAAAGAACAATAATAAAACATGCTATCATTGATTACTCAAATTTTTATATTTTTAGACAATCTTCGATTAACTAAGAAACAAGTTGGCAAGAACAAAAAGCATGAAAAAGAGCCTTCTAATATAGTACAAGAAAAAAAGAAGAAAGCACAAAATGAACTTCAAAAAGATACCGCCGAGGATAGAGCTAAGAAAGAATTAGAAAAAATAGCCGCTTATCAAGCGCGATTAGCCAAAAAAAATAATAGACAGAAGAAAATTAGAACGGTTACGGATGAAAACAATCGTGATTTTGCTAAAAAAAGTATAACTTCATGTTTATAATTCAGTATTTATGTGAAAGAAACTGTCGATTCAATAAATTCTATTATTCTAGGATCATTGAAACGACCAAAATCATCATTCGCTGCTGATTTAACAGATACGAGCAAAAAGGGTGTTAAAAGAATGCGATATGAGTATGTTTTAAATTATTTTTTATATTAAAATTTATAAATAAACATATAAAATATATAATTTGTTTTGTTTCAGGGCAAATAAGAAAAAAGAAGTTAAGAAAAAACAGAATACATTTAAATCACAACAGAAAAGTAAATTTACAACGGAAGGAAAAAATCAAAAGAAATTTAAAAAACGCTAATTTTGTAATACACGCATAATTGTATGATTAAATGTACACATAATGTTTACTTGATTTGTTTTATTATAGAACCATTACAATACGCCATATGTCTCACAGATCGACAGATGAATAGCACTGATTAATTGGTTGTTTAATCAGATTGTATATTTTTATGTATAGTTTTCGTAATCTATGACCTATTTGAAAAAAATTGCAGTACTATGCAAAAAAGTAATCGTATAATTAGAAAAATATTTGCATTGTATGCCAATCAGTACAGATGTACTTAGTGATATTTGCTGATGGATAATATAAACGTATCATATATTCAATAAGAAACTTGGTACTATGCATAAAAAAAAGAAATATTAATAAGAATATTAATAAGATGAAGATGCATTGTACTGTAATTTCTGTGAAAAGATAATAGATATATGTTAATTCTATAATATTTATACGATTTCATCAATCATCCATCATCATTCACGAATTCATACGCATTTTTTTCATTCATGTTTAAATTTATGATAGATTGAATGTTTAAGTTTAATAATTATAATGTTGAAAACTTAAATCTTTAAAACCTAGGCCCACTTTGCTCAAAACTCCATTCAAAAATTCATACGGAAAATCTCTTTTATGTTTCAAATATTTAATAAATAAAATTGAAACGCGTTTATCTTCTCTTCATACACATTAAGTTGTAAGAATTGCATATATATTGATATAAATTAAGGTATTACGCAATAATCTTTTGCAATCGGTGTAATTTTAATTTTATGTTTATTTATAAATACAAAAGTTGAAGGTTTTCGCAAATTCTCGCAATATTCTTTTTTTCTTTATTGTTACATATAGATCACACTTAATGTGTATCATAGTAATCGCGACTAAAGTGTGGCGATAGTTGTATTCTTAAAAACCAACAACTTTGGATCACAAAGCCAATAGACACACAAATTCTTATCTAGTATGTTTATGCAACAAAACTATAATATTTTCCTTTGTTATTTTTAAAGTGACGATTTAATTGATATATCTTTAATTGATATATCTCTTTTTAGAAAGAAAGTTTTTTTTATTTATTTTTTTATTAATAAAGTATGTTGACAATATTATTTTATATATGTATACTTGTTTGTTTAAATCAATGCTATTTTTCAGCAAAACAATCGTAATATTATTCATTAGACATTCGCGAAATAAAAATATAAATAACGTTTAAAACATGTCAAAGATAAATAATGGTTACATACCGAGTAAGGGTTCTGCTCTCGGAAAAATTTATTAAAAAATTCTGGCTTTATATGGGCCATTTGAAAAAATTTTTCGTTATATCATAAATTAATTAACGCATTCTATCATTCATAGCCCCATTTTCACAACATATTACCTAAAGATAAGGTTATAAAGAAATTCATGAATAGATTTTATTGATACTTGAATCTCTTGATAAGCTTTAATCTTTAGGTAATTCCATATTGTGAAAACAAGCCATAAAAATAATAAATGAAAAATACAAATATGTAATATTTAATTTGTTGTCAACGAAACATATTTAAAGATCCATACATATATATATATATATTTGCGAAGAATTAATAAACTTTTCGTTCTATTTCTTTTTTCTTTCCTGCTTAGTTGCGAGTTCAGAGAACTCTTTGCATTATAAGCCTGACATTACTGTCATAATCTTAACATCTTACATTCTAGAATACACGAACGACTTAGGTTTATTAATTGTTATACATAACCAAAATATTCAGTTTTCTAATTTGTAAAGTATCTTTTAGATTCTTTATTTTTCCATGCTCTTTAAGTCTTTCCCCGTCCCAATATTCCCCGGGTATAGTCCGATCACTGAGAATTATTTATTTACTTTATCCGATTCCCTTAATGCCCTCTTCGCTGGTGGTTCTTCGATCTAAAATAAAAAAAATAAATTTAGACATTTTGCATTAAAACATCACAATCAAAAAAAATTTTACCTCTTCTTCTAAACCAGGCAGTTGAATTCTGGTCTCTGACGCTTCAGCAGGCTGCAAATAAAATTATCTCAATACTCTTATCAAACATATCTTATCAGTATTTTTAAGAAGATAATTTTTAGTAAAAGCACATATTATCCTAATATCACGCTCAAATTACCTGTGCATCAATACATTCCATTTCGCCAACTTGCAGCTTGAAATCATAATTATACACGCGAAAAATTAAATAAATTTATATCACGTTTCATTATCGCAATTATTTAGTTAATATTATATACCATAATATAATAGAAATGTCTATCATTATTTACATATATATTGAGTAAAGAGTTTAAATTAAGCTAAAAATATCCAAAAATAAAACTTGTTTAAAAAAAATCATCTTACCCTTGCATCCGTTTCATTAGGTCCGATGCCTATTTCCTTCTGTTGTTTGGATTTAGCCTTGCGCTGTGGTCTCTCATTAACTGTATGTGTATTGTGGAATGATCCCTTTCCTTTTGGATTTGTCATGCTCACTTGTAATTCCGCAGGTAAGTAATTCTTATGATTATTTAACGTTTCATCTGTTCGTTTAAAATACATCGTAGGAATTCGCGTTTCGCTCGGAAACTCCTTCATATCGAAATTAGTAGTCTTGGTATATATTACGTTCATTGCCAAGTCACAAACAGCCCACAATTTCTGTACGTGACAAAAATAAAAATTGGTTTAATCATGAATAATTATTTAGACAAAACTAAATCTGATTTATAATAATTACATAATTCATTTCGTTGTCCTCAGGCTTCAATGCATCTTTGTGGCTCTTCATACGTTCCACAAGATTTCTATAAAATCCATAGCAATAATATTCATTCTTTGTGATAAGAGGTTCCAAGATGAACCAAAGACATTGTTGAATAACTTTCAATTGGCTCACCATCACATGACTTGTAAATTCGGGGTCATGTGCGAGAATAGGTACCGCGAAAACTAACATATAATCCGGCAAAATGTGGGGCAGTTGATCTAAGAATTATAAAATACAAAAAAAATCATTAAAACAAATCATAATTAGATAAAACATGCGATACTATCAAGAAATATAATTCAATATGTACATGTCGATTTTGATGAAACTTTCATTATTAAAAGTATTTGCAAAATGATACTTATTTCATCAGTAATCATCAATATTTAATAATAAAAAAAATTAGTGTTTATAGAAAACTGATGAAAGTTGAAAAAATATGAAAAAAAATTACACTGTCAATGGATCCGTGTTCAGCAATAGGTAAAAATATATCAAAAAGATTATTCACATTCTTCTTGCAAAATGCATCGTTAAATAGTGTAATTTTTTCATTTTTTTTATTTTTTTCAGTTTTCCATAAACATTCCAACTTTCCCTAACATTCACAATTGTCGATAGAATAAATATTTATCATCTCATTTTGCAAGTACTTTTAATAATAAAAATTTTTTGTACATATTAATGTTTCTTGTAAATAAAATCTATCTTAAAGTCTATCTCTTACTATTTAATCTCTTACCCATAGCCCGCTCGACAGTACCCAATGAAAGAGTCTTCACATAATCCCTTCTTTTATTTATGTCTGTCTGCATATATGTTTTCAATACACATTTTAATCTCTTGTCTTGTTCCTTGCCAGCCAGAGCGTAATATCCCATGAAATCCAGTGGTAAACATTTGTTCGGAATTCCTCTTCCTAAACCTTTGTGCAATTTACTACCAAAAGCTTCTCTAACTTGAGGAACTTCATCCTAAATATCAATATATTGAATTAATTTTAACTAACATTTATTTTTCAACTTCATCCTAAATATCAATATATTGAATTAATTTTAACTAACATTTATTTTTCAATATCAAATCATAATCATTCATCATTTATCACATTATAAAAACAGATTTATACTGAACAGAACATACCACCATAAGTTGCGAAAGATTGTAAAATTGTTCTGCAGTGAATTGATCACCAACACCCTTTTGTTCGCATATTTTCAACATTGAGCAACCAGCTTGTAATCTTAACCAACTCATTTCAGCTTTACTCAAGCGTCCCTGAGACAACAAATCACCTTTGTTCACCATGAAAGCATTCAGCATTCTGAATGTCTTTTGCGCTGACAATACATCAGTCTTCAATCCTAATAACCAACGCGCCATACACTTCAAACCTTCCAATCTGCATCGTGTCTCTTCGGGTAATTGATCCTCTCTGCACCAATCTCCGTCAATAATTTCGGAGCTTTGCTCACTGCTTTCCTTCACTAGTAATTCTTTAACTATCTGCATGAGTAAAGATCATATTGTGTACAGCAAAGCATTAGAAACTAGAAATTGTAATTTGTTAATATTATAACTTACTTTTCTGGACACCATATTTTTTATTTGTACTTGATATTTGTCTGGCAAATTATATGCTATGTGACCTAATGTGACTATAGACGTTCGATAATATTCCGACGTCGGCGTCAGTGTGTTCTTAATTCTCTCGATGATCTCGGGGAAAATAGTATCATGAATATTGGTCATGTTGACGAACAGACATCTCACAGCTTGCTTTGCCTGTTTCGGTGTTCCTGTCTCGGCGAAATTCTTGCAGATCGGTACCATAAGATTCATAATGTCCGGCGCTACATCACATAGAGGTTTATATTTTCCCAGGAACGTAAAAATAGAGAGAACTAACGGTGCTACCATCTCATCCTCCAATTCAAGCAAATTGACAAGTTGCATCAAGATATCATTATGCAGGAAATGCGGGCCGAATACAAATGAAAGCATCTGAAATATTATATTTCGGATGTATATACAGATAACATACTTGTGCTTTTAGTTACAAAATTTTAATCTCTTAATGTATAAAAAATTTATATTAATGTATATATTCAATTATTTTTAAGATATCGAATTGTCGATTTACCACTAGTAATCTCAATCCTTTTTCCCCGGCATTATTTGGATTAAGACCAACTTCTTCTATCACATTACCTCCTTTTAAACAGTCTAAGACATATCCGATCAAAACCTAATTTGCACACATAATTATTAAACATTTCTTCATAAATAAAAAAAAATATAAAATAGATCCTAAAAGATGACTTACCCGAATTGCTTCTTCATCAATCATGACAGAGCTTACTCTTTCGAGCAGCATCTTAATTGTATTATAATATAGATTAGTCATAACGGGCTGCCCTAATTTTTTGAGAACCTTAGTTATGGTTTCAGCGCATTCCTTACAGGAAACATTTGGTTGCACAATCGTTTCCATTTCCTGTAATAATCTAGTATCTCTCTTCATATGAGTGCTAAACTTTTGAAGAAATTCTTGTACTTTCATAGGATCTGGTAGGAAACGTGATATCTGATGAACTTTTGCCATTAGTTCATTTTTAGCATCTGTTTTCTTTGCAACCTCTATCCATTCAACTACTGCCCTTCGCACCCTGAATGTATATAAAAAAATTAATTTGCAAAAAAATTTAATTTTTAGAACGAAGACATCTTCGTGCAATAACTTGAAAATAAATAAAACAAATTGAAACATATAATTAATGTATAACGTACGCAAGTTGATGTTTCTGAAGTTCCACGAAAGCTTTAGAAGCATGATCATCAATTGTACCTAAGAGATGGTACAATTTTTTCATTCTCTCTTCAGCTTGTAACTGATAAGGTACTAGGCACGTATTTAGCAATCTTTCCACCAACAATCTATCTTCCATGCCCGCCATATAATAACCATGTAATATTTTATCTTTTATCCAAATAACTGCTTTCTTTGTGGCCTGTGGTACGTCAGCATCGTTCAGATGTTTCTTGTATATCATAGCTAAGCCAGACATCGCCTCTTTCCGTATTTTAAACTAGAAAGATAATTATTAGAGAATTCAAATTGTAAATCTATAAACATTAAATTCAAATTTAAGTAATTTTGTTTAATATTCTACCTTTTTATCCAAAGTCCTTTCTTTGACAAATTCGAGTAGATCCTCACTGTCCGACACAACTTCGAAGTCTCGTCTAGCAGTTGTCACAATAGCCATAACGACTTCATAACGGACACTTTCATCAGCATCATGTTGCCTCAGTTTCAAAGTATCTGTGATATCCTTTCTCAATTCAGGATGATTTAGCAAAAAATGCATCGAATACTGCACACATTTAATACGAATGGCCACACTAATATCATTAAATCGTCCCAAAAATGCCCTCCATAACTGCGTATGCTGTACGGCTAATTGTGAACCTTTTTCAGAGAACATTCTTGCTAGTAACGCCACGGCGCCCAATCTTTCATTCTCAGAGGAGGATTTTAATTTACATTCTAGTTGTGGGAGGACGGACAGCAAGACACTCGGACAAATGTGATTCAATTCATAAATTAGATCGTATACTTTTTTGCAAATTTGCAAACTTTTCTCCTCCTTTCCCAATATTAAGACATGATTGAAAAACTATAAAATATTGTAGTTTTAGCATGTTATATAAAGTGAAAATCGATATTTATTTTTTGAAAGGAATTAACATTCATTACTTACCGCTTGAATGTATGGTTCTAATGTATCGCTACATTTGATTACTAGCTCTTTAGCAAGCAAATATGCGTTCTTTTTCTGTGATTTGTTTGGTTCTACAATGTTCATGAGTATAATATCCAAAAGTTCGTTACTGACAATGTCCGATTCGGTAATGAGTGGACATAAAACGTCTAGCATGAAGCTTTTAACTTTACCAGAATGTTCATCACTAAAAATAAGTTACATTAATCGCATCATATTGCAGAAAATTAACAATCTTTTTTTTCACCTAGAGATATACTTACTTCACAATTCTGAACATAAGAGAAAATAATGCGCAAAAAATCTCTTGGCAATCTTCAAGCTCAAAACACATATTAAATGACTTGACATAAGCTAAATTCTCAAGTAGATAGAAATACCGTTTAAAAGCAGGATCTTTAGGATCTTTTAATCCTGCTAGTTGTTTAATAAGGAACAGAAATATTGTTTTGACCTAAAAAATTATATTAGAATTAGTAATTAAAAACTGCCTGATTTAATTGATGATCTTTAATTAAGTTAATCTACATTAATAAAGATTATTAATAGTTTTATAAATTGTTACAATTATAATTCAAATATTTACCTGATCAGCATCTTTATAAGGAGCCTCTGGCGCATAAACTCTTAAGACATCTGCAATGCAGCAAGCAATTAGTAGTTGTACATCTTTGCTCTGATGCATCAGGAAATGCTCTTCTGCCAAATGTAATGCCAGTGGTATATATTGCTGATACATTCCTTCATCTTGTCCCATAGCTTGCAACGTGTGTGCTAGTGTCTATACATTTGTTATATTTTAGAATATGTTCCATTTGATGCTAGCAATACTAGTAAAAATCATTTTTTCTTCAACATTTATTTTTGTTTAACAAGAATGAAATGATTTCAAGAGCATTGCGAGTGTTAAATTGACAGCAACCTTAACTATTATATTTTATATATAATGTATTATTTATTACAAAAAGCATGTTATAAAATTGTACCTTAAGTCTCCTGATTAATTCATCTGGACCTAAATCTTCAGTGACTGATCTGCACCCTTGCGGATATATTATTTCAGCCATAGTGGCTATTTAGTAAATCAACTAAGTATAATCAAGTATCTTTATCTTTAATGTATTCTAGAACACGGTCCAAATTCTGTAATGCAGTAACATTTATCTATGTAAAAATTCTATAAGATGTAATTCAGTTCAAAAAGATAATACAGGAGATAATTGATATTTTTGTGTTTTTTTCACAAGGTTTAGGTTCTTACATATATACTATTTGATCTTGCTTTCAGAAAATATAACAAAATGGATAACATTTAAAGATGAAATAAGCTTTTAATTTACATAGATTTCTATGAAACTATAAGACTATATATTATTGGATGCGTTTTCAAGTTTCGCATAAAGCGCATGAATGCATCATTTATCCTTATTATTCACCAAATAATAAAGAAAAATAAAACAATACATCATGTACTTCATGCTTGGAATGCACCCATTGTAAGACATCTTGAATTACACACTTTGTATAAGTTAATTTAGAAAAATTTATATAATATATTTTTAGCTTATATAATTTATTTAAAAAATTAAATGTGATATAAAGTGAATGTTAACATGAATGTTGTTAATATTCTTGATATTTTAGAAAAATATATATAATTCACATCTTGATTTATTTTAAGACAAAAGCATCAATATAGTAACAGTTGCTTTCCATTCTTACATAAATGATATCAAATCTAAAGTTATATATTTTATACTCAGATAATGACATCACTACTTGCTTACTTATCATATAACAAGTTTATATATCTCACTTTTAATATTAGTTAACTCAGTAAAATACATGGTCTCAAGTTTGTGTAGATTGTAGATAAAAATTTAGTTAAATCTCACTTGTTAGAATAAAAAGAATCATGTATTCAACTGTGTTATAACAAATTAAAAATATCGGAGTTGATAAGAATTATCTGAATTTTATAATAAATGAAAAAAAATGAGAATTGTCTTTTGCTAAATGAAAAACAACTATAAAACCTTAAATAAAATGCTAGGCAACAGTGATAGCAAACAAATAACGCTAGTGACAGAAACAGAGGAATCCAACATTTGGAATACATATATCAATGCACATAAAAATACGAACTAGCAATAAATTTCCAACAGGTTGAAAGTCTGTATCTATTGCCTTATAGCCTACAAATCAGCGTTAAGAATTTTTATTTTGTTTATATATGCTATAATTTTGAAGCAGATCAAAAAATATACTGCACTCTATACACGATTGGCCTTTTTATTTCTTTCGCAGCATTGTGCGATGAGAGGACAATTATATATCTTATACTTATTTCTATACTATTCCTGTCGCTGTTCTTGTCGTTATTACCTTGCATTGTGTCTAGGACTTGATGTAAACATTAGATTAGAATAATTCGTGAAAACTGTAGAAGTCTTTTTATTCATTAGTACATTTAGTAACGTATTTGGAGAGAACACCAGGACAGAAGTTCAAGACTTGGTTTACAAATGAACGAGTAAAACGTAAGCGAGATAAAGTAACAAATTACTCGACAATATATCAACAAATTAACGAGCATAGTAATTATCGGAGAAATGGACAACCGTTGGCGCCCGTCGGTTTAGAGGTTATGTGCATTCGCCGTGCACGTATACAAGCCACAACGTAAACAAGTTTTTCGCGAAAACGGGAACTGACGAAGTGCTGGCGGAACCGAGAACGCCGTGGCGGGAAAGGGGAATGAGACATGATCAAACATTACCTGGAGATATGCATAGGCGCCGCAGGGCCTGTGACACTCAAAATATCAACAAAGCAAATATATCCGACGACGAGCCGCCGCCGCCGCGCGGTGGATCGTCTTTCACAGAGATGTGCTCGCAGTGTTCACACGGGCTTTTACAAACCGTGATACCGACCACCTGGTTCTTAAGTGCGTGCGTACCACCCGCGACGTGATTCGCGCGATCTTCTGTAGACACTTGGCATGATCAGCACGACCTGAGCGTCGGCGGAAGAGAACAGTGGCGAAACTTCGTTCTGGTATACGGTTAAGCGTGCCGAGGGACGCGACAACGCAATTCGATCGCTTGAAGTTTGCCGACCACGATAATGCGATGCGGCGCTACATCACCGGTGTACCACGTCCAGCGATCCTATTGGTGGACGTGCCACGTCGCGCGGCGCGAAGTTGCCAACGCTCGCGCACGATTTATCTCGAAAGTTAAGGCATGGACGATGAATATCTGGACGGAACGTAGAGGTAGTTTACTGGCGAAGGGACCGCGATCTGTACGGCGGGAGAAGAGGAGAGATGGGATCGGCCATCTTGTCTGGCACATTTTAGTGCTTTATTTGAAAATCGATATATGTATTATAATATTATTTGTATTTTCAGCGTATAAAAATAGAATTTTGTGTGGGCAAAGTTAATTCAACGGTTGTGTGCAATAAAAAATAATTTATATTAAAAGAAATAATGAATATAAAGATTATGCGTTTCGCAGGTTTCTTCCGTGTTCAGATCCATTCTTGGAATGCCAACGTTCCGTGAACCTTGAAGTCCACTTCATCAGGGCGAGGAGCCTGATACTGAACTGTTCTTCCGGATTGTTCCTTTTATATTACACTATTTGTTAGAGTGGAGAGAGAAAAGAAGAGAATTGTGGGTGGAAGGGGGGAGAGGTGAAGGCAATTGGTCAATCTTTAATAACCGGGAGAATAGTTTTCCATATTTTATTTATGTTGTAGCCATTATCTCTATTTAGATTGTTAAGAAATTTTTGTATTTCTATACTTTCTCTACACTTTCTTGGACAATATGATGTAATGTTGGCTATTATGATCGTTTTATCAAAACAGTATTTGATATCCTGTTTCGATGTTGTGTTCTGATAAAGCTAATTGCGTGACGTGTTTTA
>Ga0157364_1001110_pt1 | contig 21851 bp, 5 predicted proteins | sample AttsexASBM2_FD_111476 | JGI IMG/M metagenome (GOLD analysis project Ga0157364, IMG submission 111476) | Fungus gardens microbial communities from leaf cutter ant in Ribeirão Preto, State of São Paulo, Brazil - Atta sexdens ASBM2 | ecosystem: Host-associated > Fungi > Mycelium > Unclassified ...
ATATATATATATATATATATATATATATATATATATATATATATAGATATACATATATATATATATATTGATTATTTTTAATAAACATTTGATATAGATGTGTTCATTAATTTCAAAAAAGTTAAACAAAAAATAAGGCATTACAAAAATGCCATGTACATGATATTTCGATCCCCCGCAACTTATAATCGGCTCGCGTAAGTTCGGATCTATAATCAATAGACGTTTTAAGTCTTAAACCGTAAGAAACTGACCAATTACAGCCAAATGCGAGAAGAATAATCGATTGTGATTCATCTATTTCTTATGGCTTAAGACTTAAAAATCTATTGTAGATCCGGACTAAAGAAACACAATCAGTCTCGCGTTATGTCGCTGCGCTTGTCTTAGCGCCGATATTATAATTGTGTTCCATTCTCTGTCAGTGCTGAAAATGTATAATATTGTACATACATTGTATCTCCTGATCTCACCTCTGGATGATCTAAAACAGAAATCCCAAGAAACAAGTCAAGAATTTTTTTTCATGAGTAATTGAAAGAGGGAATAAAAACCTCGGATTTTCTGAAATTTCAAAATTAATATTTTTTACTTTGTTATAAAAATCGATGTTTATGCGAAAAATAATTTTTAACGTTAATAATTATTTTAACTGATACTATTTTGTTATTTTTTATTTTTTTGGAGGTTCAAATGCTCTTCTTCAAGTATTTATATATAGGATATCTCTACATACATTGCCAAAACTGCTACATTGCAGCGGCTTCAGCATATGAAAATCTATGTATAACATAATAAATATATGTCCAATTTCGAACAATTTCGGAGATATTGAAGCAAGAATCGTAGTAAAAGTTGTTTAATGTTCGTTATTCTGTTGTTCTGAATCTTTTCCTGATAGGGAACTAAATCCTTCATCCTCAAAATGTAAACAAATATACGTTAAGGATGATACATCACTTTCAATAACCAATCTAGTCTCAGTGGATTGGAAGAGGTCAGGACGCTCCTATTAAATGGACAGCGAGAAGTTCCAATTTCATACGATTGATTTTTTTTCTTTGGAGACGAATGAAAGATGTAGTCTATCAAAATAAGATTCAGAATGCAGAACAATTATGGCAACTGATATTTAACGCTGCCGATATTATCCGCAAAACGTCAAATATTTTTCATCAAGTCCGAAATAATTTATTATTTCGTGCTAAAAAGTGTGTCAAAGTGACGGAGAAATTTTTGAATATTTATATTAAATAGAAAAACGAACATTAAATACATTTACTACGATTCATATTTTTTTAATATTCCGTAATTCAGAAACCGTTCGGAATCGGATACATGTATAGATGTTAGATGCTTTCGATTTGTTTTCATGTGCTAAAGCCGCCGTAGCAATTTTGGCACTATATGCAAAGACACTCTATATAAAAAATTAAGATTTCGAAGAACACGGATCTCACGTTATAAAATGTATTGTATGTTATACGATATACATGATAGACTGACAACATATATTATTATAGCATAAGCCCATATCTATATTCTTTGAGCAAATTTTGAAATTAATCGATTATATTATTAATATTCTACAAAATAAAGACAAGAGTAAGTAGTCCAATAGTATACCAGTAGTATACTATGAACCATTGCGGTATTTCGTAAATGCGACGTTATCAGATTATGCTGTTGTATCATGCAGCGACTCGCATTTGAACCCCTCTTCGATTCCTCAGTCGACCGACGAATCGCGCCAAGGATGGCCATATAATATCACATTTTAAAAATTTTGAATTGCAAAGTAAATTTTTTCGTAAGTTTTACACATTTTTTTGTATTTTTGTTGTTATATCTATTATTTTTTGCATTATGCATTAGTTTTGTGTGCACATTTGACTTTATTATTCTGTAAGCAACTTTTTTCTGTTGTATTATTTTACCACATTTTTTTGGAGATTACCATGAGAAAAGTTAGATGATCTACAATGAACTATATATCTTGATATAGTGAATCATAGTTCTTTGCAGACCACATATAACCTTTTTTACGATAACCTTCAAAATAATAATTCATGATAATAATTTAGAATACGGCCTCTCCTCCCATCTAAAATCTTAATAAAAATATACTATACTCGACGCGTTTTCACTCAAAACGAAAGAATTTGGCAGAAAAACGTTGTGATCGGCTTCGTGAATCTTTACCATCTTATAATTATCTATTTTCTAAAAAAATAATCATTTTAAAATAGCAAAACTAAAGTAATCCCATCAATTCGTATAAAACATATAATTTATTATTAAAAATAGCATAGTTCATTGTGTACACAATGAATCATTCCCTGTTTTTTTAAATAATATTTTAATAATTGGGGGAGATCTTAATAAAGTGCTACTTTCTCTTAAAATGTTCATCTATGTAAATATTTGAAAATGTCTCATACTTTTTGTAATGTTCAGAAACGTTTTCTCTTTTAAATCTGACTGTTAATTTTTAATTTTAAATTTAGTAAGAAATTAAAAAAAAATTTCAAAAGCTTAAGTAGGCTATAAAGGATATAATACATGTAACGCATACTATAGTATTTCGCTAGTTTTTCGTATGCGATATTTTTCGAGCATAAGAGCCCCGTGTGGATGAGACTCCCTTTTCAATGAATAAATATAACTGTATGAAGTTGTCAAATGTGTCTATAGTGTATACTGTACAGACATATTTGACAACTTCATACGATCATATTCATTCATTGAACATGAGAGAGATTCACATCCTGAACCACAACGTCATTGCTTTTAACTGTATAACAAATCTACAAAAGCCTATGAATATTCATAAGTTTTTGAAAAAAAGTTCCCGCAAATAGCCTTTTTCAGATTATGAATAAAAACTCCTTAACTTTTCTTAATAGTTCATGATTAAACTTAATTAAAGAAGAAAAGAAGAAACATACAGAATTTATTACATATTAGAGGATAGTTTGAAAGCATTCTCTTGTTTACTAAAGCAATATATATATATATATAAAACTGCAGAAATATAAGTAGTAATCATAAATGTAATTTAACTTTATTATTTTTAATATTTCAAGTTTTTCTTTCAGATTTTTTTATCTTTACTTTCGCTTCTTCCATCTTTAGTTTTTTTATTTGTTTTATATAATCATGTAGTTTATGTTATGTATAAAATATTTATCAACTTTGAATGAAGGGAAAAATTCTGTGTATAATTCTGTATATAAATTCTGTGTATAATTCTGTAATTATATGTGTGTGTGTGTGTGTGTGTGTGTGTGTGTGTGTGTATGTGTGTGTGTGTGTGTGTGTGTGTGTGTGTGTGTGTGTAACAAATTTTTATAATAAAGTTTGTGATCTTTATTAAAGTTTACATTTCTGTTTTCGCTATTTTCCTTCGTATCTTTTATGTGAATATGTGAAAAGGATTAACTAGAGTAAAAGTATTCTTGACTCGCTAGCGGAGCATATCTACTTTTATTTTTGCACATCTTTTTTCCCTTCTTAGTTTGTTCGCGCGCATCTTGCTTGCAAGTCGTTTATTTTTTTTCTATCTTTCTTAAGATGTTTTTTATTCAGGTGATACAAAGTCGAAGAAAAGGAAATTTTTAACTTTGTTACTGAAAGAAACTACTAGATTTTTCATCTCTGAGTATTCCTGTATAGAATGTAAATTAATTTGTAAGATTTTTTCACATGTTAAAATCTGTTTAGGAAAGAAAATATGATTATTTATCTTTTCAAATATTAATCAATAGATTTAATATTTTATATTTTATATTGTTAGAAGATAATTTTCTATTACATTTTATTACGCAAATGACATTTTTTATTTTTAAGTAAAAAATTTAAGACATAAAAGATACTTACAAATTTAATAAATCTTGTAAATGTTTTATTATAACAATTTGCTGGTACAATTGAAGGTACAACTAACATTACATACATGTTACATTGGTCGACTTCCATATGAATCCGCATTATCGATTTTAGACAAAACGTATAAACTTTCCGGACCTATATGTTATCTTCATTAGTAGCACATCGACTTTACCACAATTCTACAACGTCCATCCGGTGACGGAGATGTAAATGGAGAGCCTGTGTAGTCTTGAAATGAATATTCTGTTCATTTAATACGGATTGAAACTTGAAGGTACGCGACCAATGGCGCTATATGATGTTTCATGACGATGAGAGCTTGCGCGCACGTATAAAAACCGCAGAAAATGCTGCATGGAAAAAGGGGAAGAATATGGGTGGTCTTTGTAGAAATTATTCCGTATGAAATACGTCTCACATTTCTAGCTTTTTTATTTTTTTTTCAAGAGACGAGGATTGTACGTATGTGTTACGCATAGATATATATAACGGCGGAATTCTAGTTTACTTCGTTAATGAACGAGAATTATGTTACGTATGAAGATACTAATTAAACTAATTTATCACGAGGTTAGAACACACTAAATATCTCGCCTACTGCACTCGGTCCGACAATATTTTTATGCCGAGTTGTTAGATATTTTGTGCATATTTTGCTTTAACATAGCTGCATCATCCATGTACAAGTATGCGAATTTACTTCTATGCGCAAGCGATTGATCTTCAACATCTTTTAAACTAGAATTATATGTACGCTCTTTTACTTCAAAAATAATGCAACTAAAGAAAACGTGGTTTTCGAGATATTGCCATGAATGAGTTATGTAAACACACATTGTTCTCTTAATCATCAAAAGTGAGCTAATTTATTTTCATAAAAATCACAATTCAAAAAGGATATTAAATAAAAAATAGTTAAAATTGTTATAATTAAAAAGAATAATTTCTAAGGATTGTGAAACAGAAATGACGTTTGATTGTGATAGAAAATTTTTTTACCGGTATTATTTCATTAATTAATAATTTCTTGTTAAAAAATAATTTGTCTCCTTTTCTGAGAAAGGATTCCGCACAAATCATATAGAAAAAGTCACTTTAGTCAAATTGGTTCAAACTAATATTTTGTAGATTATTAGATTAATAAAAAAAAAAAGTTTCTTTAGGCAAAAGTATAAGAAGTGGGCATATTTTGCTGTAGCATCATTCGAAACTTACTATTTTGGGATTAATCAGATTGAAAAGTATTTTTATCCGTTAACTATTCATTTTTTGGTAACTTTATCTTAATTATACTTTTATGCACATAATTGCTCAAAAAAATATGGTTTGTAAATACATGTATTGCAAATTACATATTTTTTTGAAAAGCAACTACGTTTTCTTTGCATCCTTTGATTTATCTCATCAATCTATGCAAAAAAATTCGATTAAATTCAAAATAGTAATTTCAAATGTTGCTACAGCAAAATTTGTCCATTTTTTATAGTTCTACTTTTGATCATTTTATCATTACGAAGTATTATATTGTCAGCCAATTCGATCAAAGCCACTCTTTCTATATATGGTTTGTGCGGAAAGCTTTAATTTTTTAAGATGTGTTACTTTTGAAGTAAGAAAGCGATATAAATAAATAATGATGCAAATCTTACACATAAATATTATATATAAATATAAACATTACAAATAAATATTTATATATGTTGCAGGTGAGTGCGCATCATATAATTATTTGAAGATATTCGTTATGCGTTAACTGTGTATTTCTGGACACATGTACATGTAAGTGGCGAAAATGGTAAGTTTCTTTGATATTTATGTTCTATAATGTTGCAGAATAAATACTTCACATGCGTGTTTGATAATACAACATTCGATAATTTTTCTACTTGCTTTGCTTACTGATTATTTATTTGATACATCTGAATGATGTAACGGTGGTGAAATCGATTTGGTCGCAGAAGATTTATCTTATCTCTTGTAAAACTTTGCAGCAAAGAAGAATCGTGGTCTATTCTCAAATATTCATGTTTAATTAGTGTGAACCAGGTGAGCTGTTAAGTGCCAGCAGTGTTCACTACATACGACACTTCTTTTAAACTACATGGTACGTCTGAACTCTAAAAAAGTGTTATAATTTTTAGTTAAAAAAGAATTTGTAAGTCACACCTTTCTATTAAGATGATATAATTACATTTATTTGTACAATGACAATATCTATTTTCTAATTGTTTTATTTTACTTCTTTTTTCCATCATATAGTTTTATTTAGTCCAGACATTAATTACTGGAAACTATACATAAACGAATAGAATTATTGTTTTAACAATTTAAGAAAAGGAATTACGAAAATGCAAAATTTCGATTAAAAAATCGACTCGAATGTTACATATTTAAAAAGGGTCTTGATTATAAGATTATGAACGTTCGACTTCTTCACATTCTAAAGTACTTAATTATTAACATTTCGGAACTAATTATAAATAAGAAGACTTATTACATTTTCACTAGCCATTACGTTACCATGTGCGATTATTATTTTCCGAGAAGATAATATCCGTACATGAATCGACGGCGCGGAAAGTGCGTGCGAGACAAATTGTCTTCCGTGGCAGATTTTCCAGAATAAATTATTTTCATTTGCATGCTTAAGCAGTCAGAGCGCGCGGCCACTCCGTTTTTAATCTCGAAACAACCCTCTATTTTCCTTCCCCCCGTTCTTCTACAGCGCAGCCTTCTCTCTCTTCGTTTCACGTGCGTCTCCGCAGCGAGTTTCTGGCTCTAGCTACTTGCGAGAGCTTCACCGATTTATCACTTCAACTTATTTCTCGGCACTCAACGTTCCCACCACCCTCCTTCGTAACCACTATCTTTTCCTGCGCTCTTTTCGCCAACGTTCACCATTCTTAGCCCGTTCTTCGCGCGTCCTTCACTCGTACTCGCGTCGCTCCCATCTCATTACCGCGCCACTTTCGATCCCCTCGTCCGTTGTATGGCCCACGCGCTTTTCATTTGACTCCCTCTCTTCATTCTTTTCTTCGCTAATAGATTCATTCACTCTCTTCACTGGCATTATCTACAAAAGATAACGGTAAACTCATGCAATCGATAACAAGTTATAATACAAGACAATTACTATTAAATATCAAAGAAGCGATGATTCAGATATAACATTTTATTATCTTTAACTTCCATATAGGTATGTTGTAAATTGATCATTTCTGTGACTGAATTACTTTCAAAGTGAGTGGTGTCCATATTAACGTATGCAATTAGTGAACGATAAATTTTAGTCAAATTTAATATATTTCTTGAATTAAACCGTTTAATCGTGGTATACACGATTAGATCACATTCGTATCACGCGCATTTCTTAGCTTATTTGAAATACCAGAGATGCAAGAAATAAATGCAAGAAATTTTTTTTTTCATTGAAATTATATTAATTTTTTCATAGAAAAATATCTTGTCACATAGGCAATTTTTTATATTATTGTTAAATAAATTTAACGTTTATTTACAATTTTTTAAAATAGGTACACAATCTACAAATACACTTTCTAAGAATTTTAAAATGTATGTAAGAGTAAATATTCTATTCAGGGGAGTCCCCTTTAATGATCTCACCATTGAATATGTTGTCAAACTCATGACCTTGAGTGACTTCCAACAGATTTTACTCGTCGCTCGTTATTCGTTAAAAAATTATTAACTATCAAAGTTAGTAATTATTTCCTTGTTTTACGTTTTATGAAGAATCGTTTAAGAGTCTAAATAGAGAAAGAGGTATGAAGTGGATTAATTAAGGGAACTTGGAGATCATTTAGAGTCATGATCTTGAATATATATCAAGATCAAGGTCATTGAAGGGTCATTCCCCTAAAGATATATCTACTTATACAAGATTTCTTTAATAAATTTTTTACGTTTTTAAAAATGATGAAAGTAATTGATTCAAGATACGAATCACATTATATATAATAAGAGTCCGAAAAATCATCGTGTGTACTAATCCTTCATACATACAATTGAATTATTCATGTCCTGTGTATTTCTATTCTTTAAAATAAAGAATATTAAAAGCATCAAGTAATTAATTATAATATTTTTACATATACAATTTTTTAAATATTCAATTTTACAGCAACTGTCTAAAGCTATTAAAGTATATATACGTATAAGAATCATTAAAAAAATTTTTGTATACTTATAAACGTGATGAAAATTAATTTGAAATATAAACGGAAAATGAGCCATTGTCTAAGAGCCATTGTGTAGTAAGGGACCGAAAAATCATAATTTAAGAGTTAACTTCATTGTTTAAGTTAAATTAATGCTATTTATTAGTAACGATTTATAGAAAAATAATTCAATTTGGGTATGATTTGACATTATGAATTTAACAAACAGTGTATGCAATCTTAATATGTTTTTTTAAGAGAAATTCTAAATGAGTGTATTTCGATAAACCGTTTTTCTCCGACACACTCGAACGCTATGAAATCGTCGCTATTTATGTTTCTGCTTAGCCACTTCGCTTCTATGTTGCATGCGCTTTAGAAAATTTATGTATATCTCTGTTCGTAATGCTGTCTCTTCTACTTTACCTCTACACCGTAGTAAATATAATTACTTTAATACTCCGGCGGCTGACGCGCGCGCGCACGCGCTTGAAAGACGTAATTTGTTCATACTATTATGATTTTATTTCAAAGCTGACGCGGTACAACAATTTGGATAAAAAAATACACGCGGAAAACGCGGGATCATATATATATATATATATATATATATATATATATATATATATACACACACACACACACATAGGAGCGGCGCGTGACACCCGCTTCGTGTTCTGAGACTCCTCCATTACAGAGAAGCTCCTGATTCTAAAATGGGAGCAGCCTGAGCATTACATCGCTGCGCATTAACCTACGGTAATGCATGCGCATTCAGGATTATTAATTACATTTTCTGAGAAAAACGTTTGTCTTACCTAGGATGCGCGGGGCCTGGTTATTTCTTATGAAGCATTTTGCTTGGCTCACCGCGACTTTAATACCCAAGAAAAAGTGATGTGTCTTAAGCCGATTATAAAGAGGTTGCAATGAAAAAAATTTGACGCTTGAAAAGAGACAAAAGACTTTTTTGTATGAAAACACAAGTAAAGCATTTCACATTTCTGCCTTGTTTATTGCGTATAAGAATATTATCTACAATTTGTTTCATATCACTGTCACAAATATTGTTCTGATATTCTTTTATAAAATATTAAAAAATGTATGAAAAAAAATTTTTACATAGGCATTACATGCGCATTTTTTTATATAGTGAAACAGATAATATTTTAAACGAAATTTCAATTATACGTGGAAGAACGATTTTGTTGAAGAATCTAAAAAATTAAATTTCTTAATTGCTAAATACAAATCTGAAAATAATTTTATAAAAAGTTTTGATATAGTAACCAATTTAAATGTCCTACATAATTATTTTGTTGATTGATCCAACAAAATTATTTTTTAATCTATATTTTAATTAAATCAGGAGACACGATAGTGTTTCGGCGCTAAGACAAGCGTAGTGATTATCATGTTTCTTTACGCGAGACCGCGAGTTATGGAGGATCGAGATTATTGAATTTTAATAACTGAACCGATCAAGTTCTACATACGCTCAATCAATAGCTTCTCGAATTGTATAATAAAATTGTGTAATAATAAAAGTTTTATTTTTTTTCTACGTGCCCGAGTAGAGTTGTTGCGACGCTATGTCCCAATGTGAAATTTTTTAAGATACGTTGTTATTATTACGTTTATGTTTATTGTAATCCTCTAGCCAGAATGAACTATTGAACGTTTTAACGTGAATGTGCTAGTCGTTCAGTCAGAACCCAATAACACAGAGACGTCCTATGGACATTCTGTAGACGTCCTGCCGGCTAAACAAGAGATTCATAGGACATCTTATTGTAGTCTAAGAACGTTCTCAGGATGTCCTGTGGACTATGAAATGAGCGCCTTATTATGTATGTATGTGTTCTACATACATTCGCTCGACGAGCTTCCATTGTGATATTATCAGAGATTAATTTAGGATATATTCAGAATTTATTTTAGGATGTATGAGAAGTAAAATAAAATGACCACATTCACTCACAGAAACTGATACCTAAAAAGTATTTTCCACTGTTCAAGCATTGTTAATAGGTAGTCAATCGTAAATAGGTAGTCAATCGTGATCAAACTACTGTAAGAAATAAGCGACAACACGAAAAATTATCAAGGCGTTTTGAGTTTTGAATCGAGGTCTGATCTCTCCTCCAAGTAGACTTCCGTCTTGCCACACAGCCTTGACGCTGATAGCTTCTCTATTATGTCTATTTCCTCTAAATTTTTTATACTACACTCTTAATATTTAGATGATAAAATTAACTGAATTTATGTATATTTAAATGTATTTAATATGTTTTGTGTTAGCACACGATCAAGTTAATATCACAGAAAAGGACACGTACATTCCATTGCAATATTTAAAATTGATTCTTTTAATTAATATAAATATTAAGTTGTATATTATTTTGTAATATACATATATATTTATTAGATCCTATACAAAACATGTATACATATATCATTTTGTAACACATATTTAATTTACAGCAATAGATTTTTAACAATATGTATGAAAATTGATATTGTATTTTTTTTTTAAACTTTCAATCTATATGGATTTAAAAAATGATGAATGCTATATTAAGTATATGATACGCGAAACAGTTAGATAGAAAAAAAGAATATTGAATTGTCCTATGTATGGAATTTTTCCCATTAGAAACAATATACAATACAAATTAAATAAGGAATTATTCAAACGCAATTATTAATGGACAATAAGACTAAGAATAATATTAATCGTAATTAAAACATTGGTGCAAATATTAAAGAAATCATTATTTTCAAAAATAAATCAAATATATGTATGTACAAATTATTTCTCATCACCCGCAATTGGAACACAATAATTCCTACAGCATATTTTATCTGAAGGATGTTCAAACGACATTTTGAGGTTGTCCCACAAAGACATGCTCATCCCAAGGATGTCCTGAGACTATCCTTGACGTCCTGGAGTTATCCCAAGGACATCCTGAGGGAAATAATGTCCTAAAGATGATCTCAGGATATCCAGTGAAGGTACGAATGTTCTTAAAATGTCTAGGATATCCTGGGATGTATTCAATATTATCCTGAGGATGTCTTATGCTGTTAAGGAATGTATACTGTTATACACTTTAGCGCGAAAATGCATTAGCGTGCAAGAAGCGTTAGCAGTACAGGGTAAACGAAATTATACGTTGGTATTTGTTAACTTAGGCAAGAAATGATAAGATAATGATAAGAGATTTATTCATTATCGATCTCTATTTGTTTATAAAATAATACATAACAAAAGCAGATCGAACGGAAATGAAATTATACACTATATTTGTTGTCTAAGCCAGAAGATGACAAAGCGTATTTGACCTCAATCATTTGTTTATTAACTTAATATTTGACAAAAAAAGATTGGATGAACAAAATTACACGCTAATATTTGTTAATTATTATTCTTCGGAAAAGTGATCATCGTCTTGACATTTTTACCGACCCAAATAATTATATCTTTAATTTTTCTTTAAAACTTATTATATAAAAATTATGTCACAAAGAAAAGGGGTCGTTCAAATGAAAACATGAAAATCTATTTCTTGAAGTCATTATAAGATAAACTGTTTATAGAAAGATGTACATCACGCAAAATGCGTGATATCAGTATCAATTTACTTTCTTAAAAAAAGGTAAAAAAAGGCACTAAGAATATACGTGCTTCTCGAATAATAATCTAAGTATCCAATCCAATTAATAGTAGTTTTAATTCTTCTTCTATAAGGACATTCTTATTGAAGGTATTTTTTATGTTTTACTCCGCGGGAATGGAAGAAGTGATTGACGGAAGTCCAAATATTTCGATTTGCTCTGACTATACTTTATTTGTATATACAATAATAGTGCGGATAATATGCGATATACACAGTTACAAGTGCCAGTTGGTCTGCGCAGCGTGATAGCAATATGGAGAATCAGGGCCCAAGCGGCCGAGAAGGTTCTTCTTCTCTAGGCTACTTACATATACAACAGTCTTTTTATTCCAACCCAAATAATGGCAGCTTTAATTCTCTGTTAAAAATTATTTTTCCTTGAAAAAACTAATGTAAAAAAAAATTAAAAATTAAAACCCAGATACAGTCTTAATTAATCGAAATAAATTTTATCAAATTAAAAAATAAAACAAATGGTACTTATGTTTTACTTTTTCTTTGTTACTTAATTCTGATATGCATCATTCGTACAAAAGATATCAACAACTTTGATATCAACAACTATCGCTAAGTTAAATCTTATATCTTATATCAAATTAAATATAGAATACGACCATAATTGGATCATCTTGTCCATTTAAATGTTACCACAAAAAGTTACAGGAGTAAACACTTGGCGTTGCTAGATTATGGTATAACATGGTACTAAAAATATCAATGTAATATTTAAAATAAGAAAAATGAGAAACATTCCCATGAGAGCAAAAGTATTCAGCATAAGTATACAGAGTGTTTAGAATTTAAATGTCAAAACTTCAGGAGTGTGTAAGAGATCAATAAAATAAGAAAAAAGTCCTGTAGAGATATACTCGTTTTGCTTCGCTTTAGAGAAAATCACAAAAAAGACAAAATGTTTTCATTTTTGTACTTTCTCATTATTTATTCATATTGTATTTATTCACTTGCTTATCGTAGATATTGTTCAAAATATTGACTTCGCAAAATCTATACACGAAAATCATATCAGCATATTCAATATTAGAATATGTGGCATATTGTGACAAGAATAATTCACTTGATGACTTCTGACGAGTAATTGAAGAATTTATAGGTAAAAGGTAGAAATGTAAACAAATAAAAAAAGTTTTCACCTGAAAACGGAATTAATAGACCTGTTCTTTTTTAGCTAAACTTTTGCACCAAATCATCTTTTTTCTTTTCTCTCCAAAAGAAAAGAAGAGGAAGAAAGATGAACAGCTGCAAAAGTTTAGCCAAAAAGAACAGGCCTATTATTATTGTTTTTGTGCGTGATTTTGGCGACGATAATATTTCAGAAATAGAGAACAAAGCAACTACGTTTTGTCTTTTTTGCATTTTTCTTCAAAACGAAGCAAAAACAAGCATATCTCTATAGAACTTTTTTTCAATTAGTTTATCGATCCCCTACACGCTCCCGAAATTTTTACATTTAAATTTCAAACACCCTATATATTCGATTGAGTTAAACAATCATATAAGTTACGAAAGTTATGCAAGCTGTTAGATTTAGATCTAAGAAAAATAAATCTGGATTTATAAAACTTATGTTATGAAAAAGAAAAAAGAAATAAACTTTATTTTTATTCAGTGTAAAAAATATTTAGATTAAATTATTATATTCAAATTGTAATAATCTTTTATTATTTATTTTTTTAACTATATTATAATTTTTGAATTATTTTTATAGTTATTATTTTTATAGTTATTATTCGATCGAATAGCAGCGCCAAGTGTTTACTTCTCTAACTTTTTGTGATACACTTGAACAAAGTAACGCAATTATGAATTGTAATCTTTATTTAATTTGATATAGCATAACTTGGCGCTAGTTGTTGACATCGAATCTTTTATTTATTGATATCAAATCTTTTATATGAATGATGCATGTCATTAGAATTATGTAACAAAGATAGTACTATTTGAATTTTACTTTTTAATTTGATAAAATTAAACTTGATTAGTTAAGACTTACTGTAGCAGCTGGATTATAATTTTTCATTTGGTACATTAGTTTTTTCGAGGAGTAATAATTTTTTATATAGAATTAAAGCTGCCATTACTTGGATTAGATAAGAAGACCTTCAATAAGAATATTCTTGAAACAGAATTAAAATTACTTTTAATTGGATTGGACACTTAGTTTTATTCAAAAAGTACGTATACTTTTACATACTTCAACAAAACCGCCCTTTCCGTGTAATAAATTCAAATTTTGACTGCTAATTGTTAAAGATATTATTTCTCATAAATATAAAGAGACGCTTTTAATTTTTTAAACTTATAATTTCTTTTAAATGCACTCGTAGCAGCTGCGGATTGTTTAAGAATAGGTAAAGAATAAAGTTTTTGTAGCGGAAATGATTGCTGAAATTAATTAATTATTAAGGAGGCACTGTTATGATTTTATAAAACTTCACATCTCAAATATTTCGATCAAAATCTTTCAAAATAAATTATTCATTTGAATGAAGAAATACGTTAATGGAAATGTGCAAGTCACGAAGACTATCGTATTTTTATAGAATGCGAAAGAATAGAAAATCATACTATCGATCAGCATAACCGGCGTGAAGAGGTAAGATATAATTTACTTGAAAATCTGACCAGGCGAAACCTTTATTAGAGCGTGGGCTCGCCTGGGTTCAACAAGATTTTCTTTAAAAAGTTCCGAAGTTTTTTCCTTCTCATTGCCGCTTTTCCAGCGGTGTAGTGCGAGTTAAAAGAAATTTTTGTTCGTGATACGCATAAAAAGGTTTTATGTTCGATGAAACCTGTCAGGGCAACCCTGAAAGGGTTTAATAAAGTCAAATTGATGCGTGCGCGCGTGCACGCGTGCGGTGTGTGTGTGTGTGTGTGTGTGTGTGTGTGTGTGTGTGTGTGTGTGTGTGTGTGTGAGAGTTCTGCACCCATGTTTCCCTTTTCTTGCCCATTTCCTCGCGCTCGTCTTTCGACGAGCTTCGTAATGTAACAACTTTTTTTTCATCAGTGCCGACGCGGTGGATGTTCGTGAACGGTATTTTGTATGAAAAGTAGACCGTAATGCGCAGTGCTGCGTGAACGAGCTTCAAAACCCTACTGACCTATCTTGCATGGATACAGGCGCTTTTACGATCTCATTGAGGTTCTACAGTTTATTTGAACTCTCAATACATACAAGTCGTTGTTTTCATAATACACAGTATTATGCCGTTATTTTGCATATTAATTTCCTTAGTGGAACATTATACTTTATTTTTTACCATTCTAATTGGTTTTGACAAGAACATACTTTTTGACATAAATAATATTTAAAGAATATTTGCATCCAGTACAATTTCGTAAAATAATCAATATTATATCTTGAGCAAACAAATAACAACGAATTCATGGTGATAATAAAGATGTGAATATCGGAAAATTAATTATTTTCTCAATTAAGCTGTGTTAATTAAGTCTACGCTATAAAATATATTTATTGTAGGAGAATATTAATATTATAAAAACGCAGTTTATGAAGCGAATAAAGAATCCAGTCTTATAGTAAAAAATAATTTGTAAAAAATAATTTAGATTAAAACTATTGAATTTGTTAAACTTTTGTGCTGAATTTTTAACATGTTTAAGTATTTAAAAGTGGGGTAGCCAATCTGCGTGTGCCACGCTAGTGACACGCTTAAAAAAAGCACGCATAGACAAAATTTGAAGAAATAAAAAATAAAATCAACTATAGAGGAGACCGGATCTAACAAATTCATTTCAATTTCGAATTTTTACAGACGAAATTAAGAGACTTATCGAAAAAATAAATTCTACACTATATAGTTTCTACAAACAGTTGAATATCTAATAATATTTTAATAATAAGGGGAAATTAATAACTAATATGAAAAAAATATATTCTTTGTAATGCATTCCATCTGAATCAATTAACCTTGGGACTGATGAAAGGTGATTAAAATGATATGGGGTAATTTGACTAAGATTATTAAAATAAAGATTAATGTATTTTAAGACAGATTTAAAGCTTAATCTATTTTTTTTTTAATTAAGACTTTTCTAAAACAAATAATGTGAAAATTATTCTTTTAATTATTCTTACCGTTTAATTATTCTTATCGTTTTCACATTACTATTACTATTTCTATTATACTTAAAAGTAATTTTATAAAAGAAAAAAGAATGAACATATATGGATATATTTCATGTATAATTATATATGTTTATAAATATTTATACATATATAACTATTCATAAACATATATAATTTATTATATTTTGTATGTTTATACATATTTATACATATTCATACATGAAAAATTTTTTATACATTTAATTTAATTATTATTGCATATTTTTATTAAAATTCATTAAAACTCCAAAAATTATTGCATTATAGGTGCAAAGCATTAAAGGTTTAAAATAAAAAAGAATAATCTAAATCCTTTTGAGTGAAATCTCATATAGAATGACAATACAGCTATCTTTGGAACAAAGTGAGATCACAGCGAATGACAGATTTCCTAACTTAACAGAGATTAACGACTAATATTTCGCTTCGCAGGATAGAACAATATTTCTTTTTGCTAAATTCGTTTCGTGCAAAAAAATAATGTCGAATGAGCGTAGATTTTATCGAGAAGGGAACTTATAATATTTACCACTAAAGTAAATCTCTTTAAAGGAATGAAATATTGAATAGGTACTACATACATATAAGAACCGTCACTAAATGAGTCATTAGCCCTATGCTGTGGTTAATTTATTATCCCTATCTGTTCATTTTTAAAAAATATTAACAGTATACGATAACAAAGACAAACAAAGATAAACAAAGATAATCCGTCAGATTTTATTATGTAAGAACTTATATACTTACTGTCTAAATAGAAATCATAAATATCTCAGACAATTATATACGATTGTAAAACAAAAATTAAGTAGGAAATTTATTTTAAAGAAAATTTTTGTTGTATATAGTGAAAAAGAAACGGTATTTCCTTACATTTTTCTTTTTAATAATTTTTTAATAACGAGCGACAATTAAAATCTGTTGGAAATTACTTATGATCTTGACAATATATATCAAAATCAAGGTTATTGGGTTCCTCTCATCGACAAATTTACCCCAGATTATATATAATTATATATAAAATATGTCCATATATATACAACATTTTTTCCCGGATAATAATTGCAAATAGACAATTTAATAGACATTTAAAATGAAATGACTAGTATTAATCGACAAGGAGAAAAAATAAAGAGAAGTTAGATTAATTTTGATGGAAAGGAAAAAACAAAAAAGAATTTCAACCTATCAAAAACTGTGTATTCTGTAGTGCACCATTTCTGATTGATCGAAATTCTTATTCTCTGTTCTTATTCTTTGATTGTGCACAGACCTTAATTCAATATCCCTTTATTCATAAACCATGTCATTGTTTTTTTATTTATATCATTTCTGAAATCAATTTTTTAATGTACGATGTTTCATTATCAAAGATTTTGACGTCATTCCGATAAAAATCGATGTTCTTTAATTGATGATTGGAAGGAGATCTACTTTTTTTGTTAATATCAGAAATGTATTATTTTACTCCAGTGCCCAACTGTTCTATGTAAGATATATCACTGTTAAGTTATCTCATAAACTATGTTGTGGTGCATCTAAGTCATCTTAACATATTTCAATAAATTGTAATCGCTTGTGAAAAGAATTAAAAATTTTCAAGATCATATCAATACATTAGCTGAGAATTTATCAAATAAATATTTCAAATTTTGTCTACAACTTCTTTTATTTGAATCTCACACAATAAATAATTCAAGAGCTGTATTTAAATTTAAATGTCTAAAAAAATATTAAATAATATATGAATACAATAATATTTAAATGTAAAAGAAGAAACTATGAGAATATAACAATTGCTTTGATCCTGCAATTTATCTTCTTGCTCATCCAAGATTCAATGTCTCTAGACGAAACTCCTTTTCAAGAATCGTTCTGTCCTCTCTAAGACATCATCTTATTTGTTCCTTGTACATCGTGTCGAGGATCTTCTGCTCGTGATGACATACACGACGGACCGGAAACCGGTAGTACATCGATTGGGCTTTCCAACTATCCTTCTTGAAGTCTCATATCATTTCTAATTCATGTCCTTTCTCTCGTTGCAAAAATAGAATAAAATAGGATAGGAATGATCGAGCGAACCTCGAAGGAAACGTCAAAGGAACGCAAATGCAAGTTCCGAAACGTGCGTATCGAACTGTATCGCTCGCCATGCATTCAGTATCTATCTTTTCCGATGCAGTTATTGGCAAAAGAATAAGGAAGATTCATGAAATTCCTGAATTTTATCTTTGAATAATCATATTATGCTACATTATTATGATTCCTTTTCATGCAGATTATATAACGCAAGTTTTATTATTATTATTATTATTATTATTATTATTATTATTATTATTATTATTAATAGTTTTAAAGGATACCGAATTTTTTCAATTTTTCCGGATTTTTTCGGTTTTTTTTCCTAAGGGTAGAAAAATTCATTGGAAAAATTCATTGGAAAAATTTACACACGTTCGTAAAACTTGCTATATTTGTTTCTTGGTTCTTTTCTTGGTAAAGAAAATAATTGTCTATGGAGTACAGCCAACAGCAAGGTAATTTGTATAAATTAACAGAAATTTTTAAATTGTATTAAAAAGTGAAGTTGGATAGTTTTCTATCAAACATAAAACATACAAAATATACATTATTCTATCAACGAGCAAATTAAAACAAATCACATGGTCTTCAGAATAAAAGAAACTGCAAAGTGTTTTTAAAAATTTATCCTTACTCACAATTTCAAGAGTTAATGACTACATCTTTATAAATATATATTTATTTTCAATCGCTCAGATTACTCTCCTCACTTAGCATCTTCGCTTCCTTTCCTTTTTAACGAATATATCTTTATTTCGTTATAGTACAAAAATTTTAAGAGAACGTAAATAAATACAAGATCTGATTTCTATTCCTAGATTGCGAGAGGCACCATGCCGCATTATAATAATCACTTGTGCAATACAATGTTCAGTTGTTTAAGGATGTATAGGAGACATTTCAAAATAATAACAAAAAATTACAGATTATTCTAAATCACATTTAAAAATAATACAATAAATTGGTGACGGTTTACTATCTGTATAAGTTATTTTAATAAATAGTATTATTTTTTTAATCTGAGCTCTAATAAAAATGTATGAAAATGTATTATATAAAATACATGACAAAAATCTCAATTTTTTAATAAAAGTACATTATGTATTCATGATTATATATGTAAAATTATATTGCGATGCATGAATTAGTTGTCCAGTAAATAAACAAACTATTTATTTGTTCTATATCTTTATGATTAAACAATGAATCTCAATGAAATTTTGCATAAGTTATTTTGAATATTTAAAGATTAAAAAAATTTAGATTTTTGTTATCATTTTTTATATTTTAATTTTTAACAATAAAAAATAACAAATAAAGTAAATAAACGACAAAAATGTGTTATTAAGTAAAAATGTAATCTTATTCACATAACTTTCATATATGTACACAGTTTATTTCAAGTGTATTAAACATTTCCAAATTTAATTTTTTTTGCAGGAACTGTACGACATACATCTTTAAGCTTTGTGCACTAAAGAAAAGTTAGATTAGTGTTTATTATAAGAATAGAAAGATAATTGAAAAATTTAATAAAAATAATATTACATAATTTCATGGATCACATTAATTTTATGAAGGATATTAAAAGTTAGGTATTACGTCATTTACGTAACAAAAACAGTAATTTTTTTTAAAAAATAAATTTTTCGAAAAAAATTAAAATTTTTCCGGTTTTTCCAGCAATTTGAAAAAAGCGGTTTTTTAAAAACTATATTATTATCTATTATCATTTTGTTACTGCTTATTTAAAAAAATTTATTAACTGCTTATTTCAAAAATAGTTAAACATTTACTTTTTTAATGTTAATTAAATAATATACGTGTATAGTGTCATGACGAAATTTCCCCAAAATTTCAATTGCATCGTTATGATTTCATAAGCTTCGCTCTACCTTGGGGATCTGCATTTTTCAATGCACCGCAGAAAAGGGAAGAAGAGTAGCCATCGTATAACAATCGCACAAGTTGTCTCGATGGCGAGTGCAACGAGATCGCCGCGTCGCGCCGATGTGCTTATCCGCGCGGAAACCACGGCAGTAGCGCCGTGTAGCATTGGTGGCGACGAGTTGGCCGGGTATGATGTTTGAGCGCATTTGAATATCAGGAAATGAAGCTTCTTGTCCCATGGGACGTTTCATGGACGACACTATATAGATGAGAGTCACAGGAGTAACGGTGAGAGAGAGAGAAAGAGAGAGAGAGAGAGAGAGAGAGAGAGAGAAATGCAGAAAAGGGTAGAATGGATAGAGACATACTCTGAACGAACTGTGGTAGTGCTATTTGAATAATACTTTGCATTCAAACGCCAGACCCGATAAAAGAAACCGCCTCGCTACTTGAAATATCCCTATTATCCCTTCGTCGTGGGCCAACGATGTCTTCGTCGGTCAACTCAATGTCTTATTCGACACCATTTATTGTACTCATTATGGCGAAAGTTCCTCAGTCGTACAATAGTAAAATTACTATTAACCCTACGCCAGCAACTGAGATTTTTAAAGACATCATCGATATTTTAATTGTAAATTTTTATAAAGAAATTTAAATCTAGAAAAAATAAATAAAATATAATCCAACTTCAAGTGATAATAACTTATTAAAGCTTTGATAGATATATCAAAATTTTTATGATTTTTATATGTATAATCTAAAACAATAAAAAATTTCCTATTTCTCAAAGATTCTTAAGAGTTAAAATTTATGTTGTTGGCGAAGGGATATTCTATAATTGGAACACTTGGAATTCAGGAGCACCTAGTGATCCTGAAAATAATTTTAAAAATAGTAGATATTCTATGAAAAAAATTTTCAATGTGTTTTCAAACAAGATTTAGTAACAATAAGTTCTATCAATAAAATTAATTTGTCAATTAAAAGAAATAATTCTATTTTCGGTTAAAGCGAATCTTATGTATATAGTGCTTAATAATATTAGTATTGCAAATTTTTGCAAATACATTTTTTCAGTTTTACAACTTGCATGTTAATTCAATTTGTCGGATTTGAAACGCAATCGCATGCTGAAATTGAAATATTAATATCTCAAATTAGATTGAGTATCAGATTTTAATGATACTATATATACTAATAAGTATCTTTAAAATCTGTAAATAATTTATTACAAAAATATTATACTATATAAAATATTATTCTTGAAAACTAAGCGTTTTCAAGATTTTTAAATAAAGAAGACATCTGTACATCAGATGGAGTAATGATCAATTTTACTTTTTAACAACTTTTGCGTACCTTCTTCCGCGCTGATTCTCAGTAGCCTACATTATTTTTATTTTTATAAAATATATTATACTATATCTGCTTTGCCCGAAAATAGTTTTTATTTATATTATCTTGATTTATTCTCGTTGGCCTAATTTAGAATTGTAATTATTTTATTTGTGTTTTCAAACATCCTTATACCTTATACTTATAGATTAAGAATATACAGGTCCTAAAACTGATTAAAAATATACATGTCCTAAAACTGACGATAAACATTTTATAAACAAATTTTTTATAACATATTAAGACGAAAAGTCTAATACAAAAATATCGAGACTATGTTGTTGCAAAATTATGTTGAATATAATATATTTCATATGTCTCAAACGATCCACATAAATTTTTATGTTATTTAACATAAGTTATTATTTAGAAAACAACATAGATATTGTGTAAAAATATGATCATAAGAAAAGGTAAAATACTGACACAGTTTATAAACAAATTGTGTGGAAATATTTTTTTTTTTAATTTGATTAACATTTATGATGTATTAAATTAACATGTATTTTATTTATTTATTTTAAAATAATTTACATTTTAGAACACGTTATTTTTATATTATTTGATCATAAGAGATGA